>MDTE01073476.1_pt1 | contig 22512 bp, 17 predicted proteins | sample 811231 | NCBI WGS metagenome assembly MDTE01 (sample SAMN05326651, study PRJNA326480) | marine metagenome | isolation source: seawater | place: Indian Ocean: Red Sea | collected 2010 | reverse complement strand
CGCTATTTTCCTCAATGGGCTGCACGATTGGGTGGGGCGCTGGCACTCATAGCTCTTTGGTACCTGGTGCTAATTTTACTTTAGCAATTTGTAACGAATGGTCATTCTTGACTAGGTCGGCTTGGTCGGAGCAATTAGGCTCGTGTTAAAATTTGGAAGAGAACCAAAGTTATTGCTCTTCTCTTGGAAATGGTCCAAGTGGCTGGGATGAAAATAATAAAACGATTATTACTTAAGATCCTCTGCTCTATTGCTGGTCTAGCAATCAGCTACAATTCTTTCGCTCAAGAGTCTGAACAAGTTCACCCGTTAGTTCCTCTGTTTGAAGAAAACTGTGCCTCCTGCCACGGCGCTACTACCCAAACTGCAGGCATTAACTTTAGTGCCCTCATGCAGGAAAAACCGCTAGTAAAAAACATGGAAACCTGGCGCCGGGTAATTGGCGCATTAGAAGTTGGCAAAATGCCTCCTCCAGAAGCACCTCAACCTTCCGATGAGACCAGGGCTGAGATGCTGGCTCTGTTACGCCAGGACATTGAGGAATTCGATTTTTCAGCCATAGACAATCCCGGCTTCGAGCTTATGCGTCGACTCACACACGCGGAATACGACAATACTGTTCGTGATTTATTCGGTGTTGAATTAAATGTTACTGAACGATTTCCTACAGAGCTAATTGGCAACAGTGGTTTTGAGAATTCTTCAAATACTTTGTTTCTTCAGTCTTCACTAATGGAAAGATACATTGGCGCTGCCCAAACTATTGTCGATTTAGCACTGCCTTCTGAACCAACAACCGAAGCACATTTTCTTACTAGAGAATTAATTTATGTGAAGACACCTGGCGCTGATATGTCAGAAGAATCAGCAAGCAGAGCAGTTTTCGAATCCTTTTTAAACAAGGCCTATCGACGTCCGGTTACTGAAGAGGAATTAAGCAACGCGGAAGAGCAATTCCTTGCGGCTCGCAGCAGTGGTCTATCATACGAAGGCTCGATTAAACAAGTCATCCAATCAGCTTTAATCTCTCCAAAATTTTTGTTGAGGGTGGAAGTAGGTAGCGAGGGAGCTGATTCTTATCGGATTAATGATTATGAACTGGCTTCAAGACTTTCTTATTTTCTCTGGGCAACGATGCCTGATCAGGAGCTTTTTAATTTAGCGGCAGAAGGTAAATTAAGTGATCCAGAAGTTATTCAACAGCAATTGTCACGTATGTTGGCGGATGAAAAAGCCAACACTTTAGGCGATCTTTTTGCAGCGCAGTGGTTGGGGTTTCATAATGTTGGAACTCGCATCTGGCTGGATCCAATCGATAATCCTTGGTGCACTGACACTCTCATGAGCGCCATGCGCGAAGAGACTTCCATGTTTTTCATGTCGTTGTTGCGTGACGACTTGCCTATCCGCACGCTGATCGATGCAGATTTCACCTTCTTGAATGAAGAGCTAGCCAGTACTTTGTATGGTATGGACTACATTCGAGGTGATCACATGCGCCGGGTTCCGATTTATAACCCCAATCGGGGCGGAGTTCTTGGGCACGCCAGCATTCTCGCTTTGACATCGAATTATAAGACCACCAGTCCAGTTAAGCGTGGTGTGTATGTGCTCGATATCTTATTAGGTAAACCCCCTCCTGAGCCTCCGCCTAATGTCGGTATATTGAGTCAAGAGTTACTGGAAATGGAAGAAATGAGTTTTCGCGAAAAAGTAGAGATGCACTCTTCCAATGCATACTGCAGTGGTTGCCACAGCAGAATCGATCCGATTGGTTTCAGCATGGAAAACTTTTCCTATTTTGGCCAGTGGCGCGACACTTATGATTTTAGAACCCGAGTGCATTCCGCCGATGAAGCTGATGAATCAATCACTATCAATACTGAAACAAGCCCAGATCCTGTAACTATCCACTTTAAGAATACGAGAAGACCAATTTCTGCCGCAGGGTCATTGCCTGATGGAACAGGATTCGATGGCCCAGCAGGTTTGAAAGAAGCGTTGCTCCGAGATCGTCATGGCGATTTAATTAGACAGGTCGTTTCGAAAATGTTGGCTTATTCATTGGGACGTCAACTTGAGTACTATGATGAACCAGCAGTTTTGAAAATCATTGCCGCACTCGAAGCTAACGACTATCGATTTCAAACACTCTTACAGGAAGTTGTGGCCAGCTATCCGTTTCAGTATAAAAAGAATCCAAGCGAGGAGATCCACTAATGAAATCCCGTACTTTCTCTAGGCGCACTATTCTGCGTGGTATTGGAGCAACGGTTACATTGCCCTTGCTGGACGTTGTGCCTACTTTTGCGCAATCCCCATTGCCAATTCCGTCTGGAACAAATCGACTCGCTTATCTATATTTTCCGAATGGAATTCCAAGAGGTATCTGGTATCCAGAAGAGACAGGACCAAATGGAGAGTTAATAAAACTTAATGAATGGATGAGCCCGCTTGAACCTCACAAGCAGGACATCATTATTCCCAGCAATGTATGGACTCCAGAAGGTAATGGCCACGTTGATGGCACGCCAACCTGGTTAACCGGACACGGTTATGACTCCCGTGCAGTAAATGCCGGAGGAGTTTCCGCCGATCAAATCGTAGCTCGTCATTTACGGGAAGAAACGTTGCTCCCTTCGTTGGAACTATCAACCAAGGGTGAGGGTTACTTTTCTAATTCATTGCCACGCAATGCTATCTCCTGGTCTGCACCAGATAGGCCCATGGCAAGAGAAATCGAACCGCGCACAATTTTCGATCGCATGTTTAGTACACAATCTAGTGTGAACAGTAATCGCTCTGTGATGGATGCTGTGCTAGCCGAAGCTCGATCATTAGATAGTGTGGTTAGCTCGGCTGATAGGTTACGCCTGGACGAATATTTTGAATCAATTCGCGCACTAGAGCGGCGCATTGAGTTTGCAGAAAGACAATCAACTGAAATGGCAAATGATGGTGCGCTAACCGATACACTGGTTGCACCTACCCCGGGTATCCCTGCTGATCATCAGGCCTATATTCGTTTGATGATGGATTTGATGATCATGGCATTTCAGTCCGATGCAACTCGTGTAGTGACTTTTATGCTGGATCACGGTCAATCAAATCGCTATTTCAATTTTATCCCAGAAGTAAAAGGTACCTGGCATGCGCTATCTCACTATCAAAATGCTTCAGGCATGACAGAAGATGATGATGGCACTACATCCTGGGAGTCAGTAGAGCAAAAGCGTGCCATGTATGCTGAAGTGATTCGCTGGCACCACACGCAAGTCGCTTATTTATTCGATCGCATGAAGTCTATTCATGAGCCCGATGGTAATACCCTATTAGATAACTCAATGATCCTAATGGGTGGCGCGCTTGGCGACGGTAACGAACACGATGCTTCTCACTTGCCTACTTTATTAGCGGGACGTGGTGGTGGAACTATTCGTACTGGTCGTTTTATAGAGCATGAAGAGCAGATTGACTTGGGTACGATCCATCTAGCGCTTATGCAGCGCATGAATGTGCAGCTGGATAAGTTAGGCACTGCCGAATCTGCATTTCAAAATCTAATATAGAGTTTAAACTTCGCGAGTATCAAGTCCTCGTGAATGTCGATTAATTCTCCCCGATGGCGAATACGAATAGGGTATGCCCGATATTGGAAACGCCAGTGAGTGAGCTCAAACCCAATTGACCGGCATGTTGCGCAGCTGCCTGCGTTCCACTGGGAGCAAATACGGCAATAAATTGTTTCCCATCAACTGCATAAGAAATCGGGGCCATGTCACTCGCCCCATTCAAGATAGTTTGCCAGAGTGTTTCTCCAGTCCATTGGTCAATGGCATGAAAGCGACGATTAGTGTCAGCGGCAAAGAGAAGACCGCCACCGGTTGTTAACATGCCGTAGAGAGGGGTCTCTCGCTCAAGGCGCCATAAAGATTTGCCAGTGGTGACATCGATTGCTTCTGGCTGGCCAAGATGTCCGGCTGGTGTGGGAACAGTCGCAATATAAGAGGTGTTGTAGCCAGTATCGATTGATGCTTCTAGTGAATTAAGTTTCATTACTGAGCAAGGGCCATTAAAGGCAGGTACATAGTAGGCATTGGTGAGTGGGCTGTACGCTCCCTGAGGTATCTGTCTATTTTCACGGCAGATAGTTGCCTCATGATCTACGTCTGCAGTCATGATTGCATCAGGCTCAATAGTATAAGCACCAGTTGTCCCATTATAACTTGCTATGATGTTTTGATATGCCGTGGGACGAGCATACAAAAATTCGCCATCAGATCTGTCATAGGCGTAGAAAATGGCGTCTTTAGAGAATGAGCCTATGACTAATTCGCGAGTTTCGGTTGGATCAATATTAGGGTTAACACCTAAAGCATCAGGTGGGTCAGGATTGACTGGAATGTCTACCAGGATCCGATCATAGACCGCATCGTCGTTCCACATATCAGAATGATGTTGTGCCCACCAAGCTAATTCCCCAGTACGATAATCCAAAGCAACTGTCGATCCTTGGTACAGTCGATCGGGGTATTCGCCATTGGTGCCAGCCAATTCTGGCTGTTGTGGTGCGCTAGAACCAATTCCGAAGATAAACAGACCCCGTTCTTTATCTACCGCGGGTGTCATCCAGGGCGACATGTTTCTGCGCTGTTCCAATGGATAAACTTGCGGATCATCGCCCCAGGTATTGTGCATGGGATCGTTTGGAGTGGGGCTGGTGAACCAGCGCCAGAGCAAAGAACCGTCTTCAGTGCTGTACGCGGAAAGGTGACAAGGATCAGGTGCCGTCCAAGCAGTGCAGTTATACGGTACGACTATTGATCCGCCAAACGCTACCGGTGCACCACTTGGTTGCTGACCGGATTTGTAATCTACCATTGCTGCTTCCCATAACAAACGCCCATTAGCGGGATTTAGTGCGAACAACATTCCATCAGTTGCATGGGAAATAAGTTTGTCTTCATAAATAAAAACACCGCGGCCCCGGTGCACCGTAAGTCGTGTTTCAAATCCGGACACGGCAGCAGCTAACGGACGTGAGTATTGCCAAATTAGATCGCCTGTTGCAGCGTCGTGAGCTGAATATTTTTCATCAGCATGACGGATATACATTATGCCGTCATACACCGTTGGCTCTATCTGCATACCATTGGAACCTGGCGCGGCAGGCGCAAACTCCCAAGACCAAGCGAGCCTTAATTGGTCAACATTGTCACGATTAATTTGAGTGAGGGGACTATAGCCCCAATTTTCATAGCCGCCGCGCCACATTAGCCAGTCTTCAGGTTCAGGATTGTTGAGAGATTCCTGGGAGATAGGTTGAAAATTGAGTTCTCTCGGCATCTGCGCCCATGCCTGTAAACTTATTACTGCGACTGAAAGCAATATGCAGCGGAGCCTTCTTTTCTTGTTTTTCACGACTCTTCCTCAGGGGTTGTGAGCATCTAATGCTAATTCTTTATGAGACTTATAGCCACGTTGCGGCAACTAGGGATCCAATACATTTACTGCGCTTCTAGTCATCATCCGAAAAGACAACTTAGATTTCGATCTGATTCAAAGTGAATTCAGGGTTTAGCTTTTCTCTTTTCTGATAGTAACAAAGCTGCCATTAATTGGAGAAATACTTGATGAGGAGCCTCTTACCTTATTAATACTGGTAATATATCTGCCGGTGCTGGTCAGATTATTAAATCTATGAAAATTGCATGTTTAGAATGTTTCTCCCCAGGAAATTCAGAGGCTGATGCTCTGGCGACGGCAATTTATTTAGCACGCTCCGGTCTCAATGTTTCCATCATTGGCACTGACAACGAATCCAATAGTGCGGCAACTAAAGTCTTGCTATTAGATGAAGTAGTTAATGTTGACTTTTTCTCCAGCGCTCCGGCAGATCAATTTTTTAGCGAAGAAAATTTGTCGCAACTCCAACTATCTTTGAAACTATTCGACTACATATATGTGACTGGAAAAATATTTTCTCTGATAGATAAAGAGGGAAGACGCAGTTTGCTAAGTGAATTGACCGAACTGCGAGCTGTTGGAACTAAAATAATATTTGATTGTAATCACAGTGTAGCAAGTTGGAGTGACGAAGAGCTGGCGGCTAATGCTTATACCGAAATTCTTAAACTCACTGATATCAGCCTACCTAATTTCAAGGAAGAGTCCGTGTTATTTGATGACAAAGATGTTGGAGAATTAATTGCGCGTCATCACAGTCTAGGTGTTCAGGAAATAGCATTAAAAAATGGCACAAAACCAAATTGGCTATCTACCAAGCCGGAAAAACCACCGAAAGAATTTCCGCTAGAGAATATTGAGCAGCCATTGGATGAGGGTGGTGCAGGTGATGCATTCAATGCCGCATATATAGCAACGAGATTAAGTGGTAAAACTTATTGCGGATCTATCAAGCAAGGACAAATCCTAGCAGCACAGGTTGTTTTGAATTCGGGTGCGATTCTCCCTAAATAAACTCCGCTAACGTCAATTCAATCGAATCCCTGTAGACTCACTTAAATAGGCTGTTTTATGCTTGTTTATATCTCTCCAAGACAACAATTCAAGTGGAGTCAGCGATGATTAAAAAGTCCCTCGTTATAAGCGCTATTCTATGCGCGATACCAACCATTGGTTTGGCTCAATCCTGCGAAAATCTGAGTTCTTTTTCCATGGAAAATGTACAAGTTGAAGCTGCTGAAATAGTGGCGGCGGGTAGTTTCTCTCCATCAGGTGCTAATGCTAACAGCGCACGAATTTATCAGGGTCTTCCTGAGTTCTGTCGCGTTTCATTGACGCTAACTCCCTCACCGGATTCCGACATAAAGATGGAACTTTGGTTGCCAACTTATTCCTGGAACGGCAAATATCTGGCTGTTGGTAACGGTGCTTTTACCGGGAATGTGCGCCACTCAGCAATGGCGATGCCATTAAGTCGAGGATATGCAACCAGTTCAACCGATACTGGTCATTTGGGGAATACTGCAAGTTTTGCTCTTGGTCATCCGGAGAAAGTTTACGACTTTGGCTGGCGTTCTGTACATGAGATGGCGGTTACTTCGAAAAGAGTGATTGATGCTTACTATGAAGATGAGCTGCGTTATTCATATTTCACCGGTTGTTCTGCTGGCGGGAGACAGGCAATGAAAGCAGCTCAGCGATTTCCGACAGATTTTGATGGTATTGTGGCTGGAGCCCCGGGTCTAGATTGGACAGGAAGAGCTGCGGCTTCACTTCGCATAGCAACCTATCTAGAAGCAAATCCTGCTGCGCAACTTAGAGAATCAGATCGGGAGCTTTTGCACAGAACTGCGTTAGATTTTTGTGATGTTGAAGATGGGGTTGTTGACGGAATAATCGGTAATCCACACCAATGTAATTTAGATCCTGAAGTGTTGCAGTGTAATGAAGAAAATGCAGGAGCCTGTTTAACCGAAGAGCAAGTTAGTGCGGTGAAAATGATTTACGCTTCACCAATCAATCCAGTCACAGGCCGGGAAATCACCGGTTTACTTCCTGGTAGTGAGCTTGGCTGGACTGACCTGGGTTGGACCCGTTCTGCTCGGGCCACTGGTTTAGATCAATACAGATATCTAGTTTATGAAGACGAAAACTGGACTATTGATCAATTTGAATTTGAACGCGACATATACAGAGCAGAAAGAAAAGACGACGATACCTTAAACGCCTTAAGTCCTGATCTGTTTGAGTTTGTTGGAAATGGCGGCAAATTGATTGCTTATCATGGATGGGCTGATCCCCAAATTTCGCCAGCAAATGCAACTCAATACTTTGAGCGCGTTATCCAGGTAATGGGTGGTCGCGATCGGATTCATGATTCGTTAAGACTTTTTATGGCGCCAGGCATGGGTCATTGTGCAGGAGGCCCTGGCCCAAATAGTTTCGATTCGTTATCGGCTTTAGAGAAGTGGGTTGAAAACGGCGAAGCACCTGACAGCATAATAGCAGTACATCGTACCGATGGCGCGGTGGACATGAGTCGCCCGCTTTGCCCTTATCCGGAAGTTTCAATTTACAATGGTTCTGGTAGTACAGACGAAGCCGAGAACTTTACTTGCAGTGCCCCTTAAGAGGCTATAAATGAAATTTGTCATTCTGCTGGTTGCAGTTGCGATTAGTTTTCCTATTTTTGCGCAAAATGAAGAGATCGATCTTACTGGGGTAATCGATATGCATGTTCATGCGGGGCCGGATTCCAGGCCACGCGCTATGAACGACTGGGAAGCTGTGCGAATGGCAGAAGCTGCTGGTTTGCGCGCAGTCTTACTAAAAAATCATTTCACTTCAACTGCCGATCGAGCAGCACTGGCGGCGCAACTCGTTCCAAATCTACATGTGTTTGGCGGCGTTGCGTTGAACAGATCAATTGGCGGTATTAATCCTGAAGCTGTGCGTCAAATGGCTGCCTTTAGTGGTGAGCGCGGCAAAGTGGTCTGGCTTCCTACCTTTGATTCAGAGTTCTATGTAACAAGAGCAGGGACATCCGATCCCTTTGTGTCGGTTTTGGAAGATGGCAGACCTGTTGCGGATTTGATTGAAGTGTTTTCATTGGTTGCTGAGAATGATTTGGTATTAGCTATGGGTCATTCATCTCCAGAAGAGGTGCTGGCTTTGATACCAGTCGCGAGAGAACAGGGAGTCGAAACTATTTTAGTTACTCACGTTTTTGGTCAGGATGCGACTCGTGGGCAGATTCGACAAATGGCTGCAGCCGGAGCAATCATGGAGTTGGATTGGTTAGCAGCTTACACTAATCCGCTCCTGCTTGATGAATATGTTGAAGTAATTCAGTCCGTCGGAGCTGAGAGCTTTATCATTTCATCCGATTTTGGTCAGGAAGGAAATCCAGACCATGCCACCGGCATGCGCGACTTTATCGCTGCCTTACGTTCACGAGAAATTAACCAGGAACAAATCGATACGATGGCTAAATACAATCCGGCTAGTTTATTAGGCTTGGATTGAACTCTATCCGAGTATATTGCTGAACTATTTTTTCGCTTTCGCTTAAAGTTTTTCTTATGGAAAACTCACAGGAAAAACTCATTGTAGTTACGGGACAACAAAAAGGCGTATCGCTCTGGTGCGTTTAGCTGGGGATCAAGAGCGTCTGCTCGCTATTCAAGCTTGCCAAAACCGCGATTGAGGCGTAATTTCCAGACTTACGAAACGCATGAATCGCTTGTACTATAATAAAAAGAGGTATTTTGAATGATGATTCAAAGCACTCATAAGAAAGCTACATGGTTAGTTGTATTGATGGGCGTTTTTGCCGCACCATCTTTGTTGGCGCAAACAGAAGCAATCCCCCGCTTATCTAATGGACTTCCCGATATGCAAGGCACCTGGGATTTTCGTACTATTACTCCCTTTCAGCGCCCCTCGGCACTGGGCGATCAGGATGAATTCCTCTCCGTAGAAGAATTTGCAGAATTCGAAGCTGCGGAGATAGAACGCCGCGATCGGGACAATTTTACCGACACCACAACAACTGGTGACTATAACCAGTTCTGGTATGACCGGGGAGAAGAGTTGCTGGATGACCGCCGTACTTCTCTCATCACTGATCCTCCTAATGGGAGAATTCCAGAATTGACTGAAGCAGCTCAGCAGAGAAATGCTGAGCGCAGAGAACTAGCGCGACTAGCTGAAGGGATCGAAGTTCGACCATTGGCAGAACGGTGCATAATGGGATTCAATTCCGGACCTCCTATGATTCCCAGTGCGTATAATAATAATGTTCAAATCGTACAAACTGATGATTATTTCCTTATTCATAACGAAATGGTTCATAACGTTCGGCCAGTACGTTTAACTGATACAGCCCACCGCGATACTCCTCGCAAATGGGAAGGAGATTCGGTAGGAGCTTGGGAAGGGGACACCTTAGTTATCGAAACCAGAAATTTTGCTCGTGAAACAGCCTTCGGTAACTCCTCGGCGAACATGCATCTCATCGAAAAATTCTGGATGATCGATAAAGATACGCTTGGTTATGAATTCACGGTCGAAGATCCAACAACCTGGGCGGCACCCTGGACTGCAATGTTTCCAATGCGTAGAGGAGAGTTGCCAATCTATGAGTATGCTTGCCACGAGGGAAATTACAGTATGGCCGGCATTCTCGGCGGATGGAGAAGACTTGAGTCTCTAGGTCAATCAGGTCAGCAAGATTAAAGGTAGAAGCTAACTACCAATAGAAGCAATACACTAAAGGGTCTGAGTAATTTAGTTGCTCTGGCCCTTTTTCTTGCTTTCGCTTTGATGCACGCCCGAGACTTGCTGAACTCAGGCTAGCAACTCGAGTTTACTTAGCAGAATAAGCAGAAGCGGAAATTACTTAATTTTAGTGCCTGCGAGTTCAGCGATTGCTGACAAAGTAGTTTGAGCAGCGTTTAGTCCTAAACGAAAATCCTCATCGGTAAACGTAGTCCAAACATCCAACGGTGTATGCCAGGTTGGATTCCATCCAGCTCCAGTGTGCATGCCACGTTCATTTTCCCTCAAACTAATTGATGGCACTTCATTCATGAAAGGAGTGGAATCAGTGTTAGTCATGTGAGGGCCAACTGTGGCTGGGTAGTCGGTGTTGTATTTGTCAGCAGAAGCTTTAAACATGAAGGCGAGAAGCATTGATTCTTCAGCTAAATCAGAATTGGACTGAAATTCGATGTTTACATCAGCTTCGGGACGTTGATCTCGACTAACAGTTCCATCCGCTCTTGGTGCGCCATGATCCCAAAGCATCATGTCGTGTTGAATCATTCCTAACCAACGAGGTTCAGGGTACTTACCAGATCCAGGTGGGTTTTCAATTCCCTGTAAATCTTTGCGTTGCTCAACATAAGCGTAAGACCCATTAAGTCCAGTTTCTTCGTTGTTCCAAAGTGCGAATCGAATAGACACTTCAGTATCTACATCTGGCGAATTAAAGATGCGAGCCAATTCCATCACTAATGCTGTGCCCGATGCATCGTCATTAACCGCTTCGTTAACACCATGACCATCCATATGAGCACCGATAATATACATTTCGTCTGGGCGAGTTGTACCGATTTTCGTGCAATACACTTCCGTGCGAGGACCATTTACTGGTTCTTCCCGATTAAGTTCGCGAATCCTTTCATCAGGTTGGGCCATCAAATCACGATTAACTCCGGTTTGAGCACGGTAACCGTAAATAGAAGAACCGCCAGGTCCACTGCCATTGCGTCCAACTTTGCCTCCAGTTGAAGTAGTTAAATCGACTATCTCGTCAGATTCTGAACTGCGCTGACGGGGAGGGCGTGGTTCAGGATCAAAAACGTAATGGATGCGTTCTGTGTTTGTGCATCCTGCAGCTTGGAGTTGTTCCTCGATCCAATCTACCGCACGTCGATTACGTTCTGTTCCTTGTCTTCGATCGCCAAATTGCGCCAAGCCTTTTATGACTGCTTTATAGCTTTCTAGATCGAGTCTGCTAACGAGCTCTCGAATGGAGTCGTCATCGTCATCTTGGGCGTAGGTACTGTTCACTCCCATTGCAACTGCTGCCACGAGAGTGATGATTTTTGGCAGGCTTTTTTTCTTGTACATGCTCCGCTCCAGGATTGCTACGAACTGTTTGGAGAGCATAAGCAAGCTTGGCCTTTGAGTCTAGTTGACGAATAATAGGTTCAATGCTCTATAGAGGAGAGAAAAACATGAATTGGGAATCCATCGGCGCTTCGGTAAGGTAGTAGGCGCTCCCGAGCAATGTAAGTCTAAAGTCGATGAATAAGAATAGGTGGGAATATGAAACGCAGAACATTTTTGGCGAACAGCGGCAAATTAAGTTTGGCGTTGTCTTTCCCTTATACATTAAGTAAACAAGCATTCGCCGCATCAATGCCATCTGATCTAACTGCTTTAACAGCTATTGAACTTTCAACAGCTATCCGCGAAAAAGAAGCGAGTTGTGTTGAGGTCATGCAGGCTTACCTGGACCGCATCCATAAGTACAACGGTACCTATAACGCTATTGTCAGCTTGCAGGCTGATGATGACTTGCTAGCGCAAGCCAAAGTGGCAGATGAAGAATTGGCAAATGGCAACTACCTCGGATGGATGCACGGAATGCCTCATGCGGCAAAAGATCTAACCGCAGTTAGAGGAATTCCGTATACCAGCGGTTCTCTAATGTATAGAGATCGAATTCCCGATCAAGACAGCGCCTTGGTGGCGCGTATTCGCAATGCAGGTGCGATTTTTATCGGTAAGACAAATACGCCGGAATTTGGTCTTGGTTCTCAATCTTATAACCCGATCTTCGGTGCTACAGGCTGTGCCTATAATCCAGAATTAACTTCTGGCGGCAGTAGCGGTGGTGCAGGTTGTGGATTAGGAACCCAGTTACTGCCGGTTGCTGATGGGAGCGACATGATGGGTTCGCTGCGGAATCCTGGTGCTTTCAATAATGTGATTGGTTATCGCCCGAGTACAGATGTTATGAGCGCCCGCAATGCAGACCCCAGGCCGTTATCGACATCAGGTCCGATGGGACGCAACACTGCAGACACAATTGAGTTGCTCAAAACAATTGCAGTTAAAGACATTGGCGATTCTTTTAATCCTCTAAGTCTTGCTGATAAGAAAATTGCTTGGTTGGGTGACTTGGATGGTTATTTGGCGCTAGAGGAAGGAATCACACAATTGAGTGAATCAAGTTTGTCTATGATTGCGGGTGCTGGCGCCGCAGTTGAATCGGTCATGCCTGATTTCAATTTTGATAATCTCTGGTTTAGTTGGACGACTCTTCGGCATTTAGGTCGAGCCAATATGAAACGCTTTTACGACGACCCTGCTACGCGAGATTTGCTGAAAGCCGAAATGATCTGGGAAATTGAACAATCGCAAATTCTGACTGAAGGCGATCGGGCTCGTGCAAATGCTTATCGAGGTGAATGGTTAAGAGAATTAAATCGACTCTTTTTGCAATACGATTTTCTGGCTATACCAACCGCGCAGGTTTTTCCTTATCCGAAAACGACGAGTTGGCCCACTGAAATCGCAGGCCGCGAAATGGATACCTATCACCGCTGGATGGAGATCGTAATATTAGGCAGCCTTGGAGGCCTACCTGTGATTAATGTTCCGGCTGGGTTCGACGAGCAAGGAAGACCTATGGGAATACAAGTCATGGGTAACTTTGGTGAAGATAAGAAAGTGTTGGAGTTTGGTCTTGCCTACGATCAGATTACTGATTTTTTGAATCAGCGGCCTCAAATGAGAGAGGTGTAAAAGGAGTTAATTTGCTAGTTATGAAGTTGTCAGCAGTCTTTGTTTTTTTTATAACCTTTTGTAGTTCAACATTTGCGCAAGACTATGAGGTTCCACGAACAGAAAACGATCATCCTGATCTTAATGGCATCTGGAACTTTAATGATTCGACCCCGTTTGAAAGGCCGGATCGTTTTGGCACGCGAGAGTTTCTCAACTCAGAAGAATTAGCCGCTCGAGATCATAGGTTGGCGACCGGTCAGGATAGAAGGGATGCAAGTGAAGCTACGGTATCTGAACGGGTCATGAACGTGCCGACGAATGATACAGGTGCTTACAATTTATTTTGGTCTTATTACGATGAGCCTTATCCTAATGATCGTACTTCGCTCATTATTTATCCTAGGGACGGTAAAATTCCAGCTACTCAGCCAGGGGTAATAACACAACTTTCTCCACCGGGATCTAATCCCTGTAATTATGGTGGAGTGGTAATTTCAGATAGACCTGTGCGAGTGTCATGGGGGGGAATATCCTGTGACAGGCCAGAAGATTTCGGCTTGGCATCTCGCTGTATGGCGTTCCCCCAAACTTTTCCGCCTCATATCAAAGCTAACTCTTACAATAATAATTTGCAGATAATGCAAACTAAAGATCATGTAATGATTCGATCGGAGTTGGGAAATGATCCACGGATTATTCCACTAGACGGTCGTCCTTTTCTCAACGAGTCAATTCGTACCTGGACAGGTTCTTCCCGTGGTCATTTTGAAAGGGATACCCTAGTTGTGGAAACGCGAAACTTCACTGAAAAGCTGGCCAGCCTATTCTTGCGCTCTTATTCCTATGGTAGTGCTGAAAATTTGGTACTTACGGAGCGTTTTACGCGAGTGGGGGAAAATGCGCTGGATTACGAGTTTACAATCGATGATCCCACTACATTTGTTGACCGGATTACGGTAAAAACAAATATGTCTAGGCTGCGCGCGCCAATGTATGAATTTGCCTGTCATGAAGGGAATTATGCATTGGAAAACATGCTGCGTGCCGCCCGAATTGTCGAACAATAATAAATGCACCTAAGGAATTCTGTTATGAGAAAAGTTTATTTAGTTGTTCTTAGCCTACTGGCAACAAATTGTTTGGCGCAGGAAGCTGATTTAAATAGTCTGAGTCTTAACGATGGATTTTCTATTTCAATTTATGCCGAAGTTGAAAATCCACGACAGTTAGCGCTGGGATCCAACAATACTGTATATGTTGGTAGTTTGCGTGGACGAGTCTTTGCGATAACCAATTCTGATGGGGCAGATCGTGGTGATAATGTGGTTACGGTCGCGGAGCGACTCAATACTCCTAATGGAGTTGCTTACCATGATGGTGATCTTTACATCGGTGAGATTGGACGGATAAGCAAGATTGAAAATATTGATAATAAATTAAGCGGAGCGTCACTAACAATTACAGTGAACGATTCGTTACCAAATCGCAGACATCATGGATTTAAATTTCTGGAAATAGGCCCAGACAATAAAATCTACTTGCCAGTAGGGGCTCCCTGTAACGTTTGTGAGGAAGATCCAATATTTGCAACTATTTTAACTATGAATCTTGATGGCAGCGATTTGCAAATCATTGCTAATGGAATAAGAAATACTGTCGGTTTCGATTTTCATCCTGACTCTGGCGACCTCTGGTTTACCGATAACGGTCGGGATATGTTAGGTGACGATTTGCCAGCTTGCGAGATAAACAGGTTAAGTAGCTTTGGTCAGCATTTCGGTTTTCCTTATATCCATCAGGGTGACTTGCCTGATCCGCGTTTCGGTAGTGGTCACAACCCTGCGGACTATACGCCACCTGTATTAAAACTTGGCGCCCATGTAGCGCCTCTCGGTATTGCCTTTTATCGAGGCGATTCTTTCCCCTCCAGCTACAACAATACTGTTTTCTGGGCGGAGCATGGTTCCTGGAATCGGTCGCAAAAAAGCGGATATCGCGTGATGATGGGCCAGGTCAGTGACGACAACTCTACAATTATTTCTGATGAGCCTTTTGTCGAAGGATGGTTGCAGGGGCAGCGCAATTGGGGACGTCCAGTTGATGTGCTGAATATGCCTGATGGGTCTGTATTAATTTCTGATGATATGGCAAACGTGATCTATCGAGTTGCTTACGAAGGATAGAAAGACAACGATGACATCTCTTGGGCTACCTAGTTTTAATCGTTGGATTGGCGTTAGACTTTAAAGGAGCTGATCGATAGAGTTGTCTAACGCTGTAATTACTCGAGATTAATAATAAGGAGCTTGAGATGCGTCCGCTAAAGTTGATAGTTCCAGTAATTTCCCTTGCTGCTCTGGCTTTCTTTTTCCCCACAAGTGCTCAGCAAGATCTTCCTTTTGTTACCGAAGCTCAGTTCCAAGAATGGCTGGATAATATAAACAATTGGGGTCGCTGGGGGGTCGACGACGAAATTGGCACCCTAAATTTAATTACTCCACAAAAACGCAAAGAAGCTGCGGGACTGGTGAAGAGTGGGATTACAGTTTCATTGGCGCGTAATTTGGATGATGTGGAAAGCATCGACAATCCCTGTCCGGTTGAATGGGAAATGGCCAATGCATCTCCAAGTGGTGCCAGTGATCGAATCACCTTTCGTTGCATACATGGACCAGGTGTAACCCATATAGATGGATATGGTCACCGCTTCTTCGACGGTAAGATGTGGAACGGAATCGAAATGGAGCAAACGGTGACTATGGAAGAAGGAGCAACTGTAAATGCCGTATTAAATATGAAAGATGGCATTGTTACCCGTGGTGTGTTGTACGACATTCCGCGCTCAAAAGGGGTTGATTTTCTTCCTGGCGGCTATCGTGTAACCGTTGCAGATCTGGAAGCCTGGGAAGAAATGTCCGGAGTAAAAGTTGGGCCTGGTGATGCCATGTTGTTTCGTTGGGGGCGTTGGGTAAAACGTGAGGTAGATGGGCCTTTCAATACCTGGGACGAATCAGCAGGCTTAGACAACAATGTTATTCCCTGGCTGCGCGAGAGAGATGTAGCCATAATTGGTTGGGAGACTCCAGGTTATACGCCGCGACTAGAGGGAGATTTACCTACTCTAGCGTTGCATGATTTTGCATTGACTATGTTAGGTATTCCACTGATCGATCGTGCGGACTTAGATGCTTTGGCAAACATGGCAGCTTCACAAAATCGTTGGGAATTCATGCTTACCATTGCGCCTTTACCAATACCAAATGGGACAGGATCGCCAGTTAATCCTATTGCAGTTTTTTAGAGGAGTGAGTCATGGCTTCGACGCGTAGAGATTTTATTAAAACTGCTGGTGTTGCCGCAGCAACGGTTAAGAGTATAAGGCCCAGGGCAATTTATGCTCAGGCAGCCATAAAAACTGTGCAAACCGACGTACTGGAGATTGCATACGAGGAACATGGTCCTAGTGATGGATTTCCTGTGATTCTTGTACATGGATTTCCTTATGATGTGCGCTCTTTTGACGGTGTGCCGGCACCTTTAGTGGAAGCGGGTTATAGAGTATTACTCCCCTATGTGCGTGGTTATGGCCAGACACGATTTTTAGATCCCGATGCTGTTCGCATGGCGCAGCAGTCTGCTATCGCGCAGGACTTGGTCGATTTTGCGGATGCTTTGGGGATAGATCAATTTGCTGCCGCGGGGTTTGATTGGGGTAACAGAGCAATTTGTATTACTTCAATTCTTCATCCGGAAAGAATATTTGCGCAAGTTGCCTGTGGAGGCTATTCGGTTCAAGACACAGTGAACCCTGCTGCCCCTGCACCTGCTAGATTTGAAGCACTTCTTTGGTATCAATGGTATCTAAATACTGAAAGAGGAATTCGCGGCCTCACAGAAAATCGTCATGATATTATTCGTTACCTTTGGAATACTTGGTCTCCAGCTTGGGATTACAGCGACGAAGATTATGCGCGGTCGGCGCCTTCTTTTGATAATCCAGATTTCGTTGATATCTGCGTGCATTCTTATCGACATCGACATAATAATGCCGCGGGTGAGGAAAGATTTTTTGAAGTAGAGCGTCGCCTGGCAGAGAGACCGGTAATTCCAGTTCCCGCTATCGTCTTGCGTGCGGCTCAGAGTGGATTCGGTCCGCCATCCCCGGATGCATCAGGTGATCAGGCTCGGTTTTCAAACCTTCGTGGTCGCAGAATTGTAGAAGGAGCTGGACACGACTTGCCGGCACACCGGCCGGACACTGTGGCTGATGCTTTGCTGGAATTGTTATCTTAGAAATTAACTGGCGATTGTAAATATCTTCGATTGGCTACCGTCCAAGGTGCTATAAACCAGCCGAGTGAGCAATTGTTTAAAAATTGGAAATGACTCCGAGTTTATTTATTGCCTGAAAATCGCCCAGAAATTATTTATCTATTGTTCCGAATTCTGTTTTTCCAGATTCCTAGCAACTGAAAGAATATTGATTAAACCGTAGTTACCTTCGTGGCAGGCAAACTCATAAATCGGTTGGTCGCCACGCACCATCGGATAAGCAACAGTCCAATCTTCTTCCCAAGTTGCGTCGTCCATAACTTTTAGCGTGTACTCAAGTTGGTCTTCTTTATTGCGGTGAAATCGCTCTTCAATTTCCAAATCGACATTAGCTCTTCTAAAACTAGATTTCTCTGAAAAGTTTTTAGTGCGAACGACTAATGTATCACCCTCCCAATATCCACGAGAATCACCATGCCATTGACGCAATGATTCGGGTAGGTGGGGGCGTCCGTCAATGGGCACAATGCGCACGTCATGAACCATTTCGATATAAAACATTACGTGAGTTGGCGTCTGTAGGATTTTTAAATTGTTGTTATAAGCTTGGGGCAGCATGCTTTGTGGAATCCCCCAGGTAATGCATCTTTCATTCAAGGAGCGATCGACCCAGCTATCGGCAGGGCCCCGTCCCTTTCTTGCTTGCGCTCGCGCTTCTGCTTTTAGGATTGCCTCCTGGGTGTAGTCAGGAATACGGCCATTAGCAGGCACTACCACCAGTGAAGTTTGACCGGTTGCTACCACGGATGACCCATAATCAAGATCGCCAGGATCGTGGACCGAGATCCCGCCGCGCCCAGAATCTAAGGGGCGACCATCCGGTCGCGCTGCGCTTGCCGCTTCGTAATTTCTTATCTCATCTGGCGTAAAAAAGGCTTTGCCTTCGAATCGCTCCGGGCGTTCTAGTGGGGTAATAGTGCGTCTGTCCCAAACGCCTTGAATATTAGGATGACCCCATGGGGTCGAGTCATTGAAATAAGTATCGAGATTTTGAGTCCTGGATTGCCCATATATTGAAAGGGATACCAATGCTGAGGTAAGGCAAGACCCAACAACAAGAAGGAGTTTTCTATTAACCATCGTTTGCTCCAGTTTTCAGCGTCTTTATCTATTTTAAATTCTTTAACAGTATCGAGCCAGCTTAATAATAAGATACTTCTACTAGTACCCCTCAAGATTAAGAGGCATTTTTTGAATAGGATTAACTCTCCAATCTTTTGTCTCTAGGCAGAAAATCTAGCGAGCTGATTTTTTTGCTCAATATGTTTAGCAAGATAGAAAAGTTTCTAGGCGGCGGTAATTAAGCCGCCTACTTTTTGAGTTGGTACTGTTTTATTTTAGTGCGTTTAAACTTTAAATTCGGTGGTCTTCTAGCACGCGTTGATTGAGGTTAATACCAAAACCGGGTTGATCAGAGACTTCTATGTTGCCGTTTACAAATTGCTCTACAGGTTCGATTAATGAGCTTCTCCAGGATTGTTCCCCCCATTGGTATTCGAGTATTTCAAAGTTAGGCAGTGCTGCACAAAGTGCAACAGATGCAGCTGTCGAAACAGGGCCACTCGGATTATGGGGAGAGACCAGCACGTTAAATATTTCTGCTAATGCTGAAATTTTGAAGGCTTCCCACATTCCACCGCAGTGTTTTATGTCAGGCATGATGATGTCTACTGCTCGCTGTTCGCACAGCGGCCGGAACCCTTCCATTCCAAACAAGAATTCTCCTCCTGCCAATACCTGGCTAATTGCTTCGCGGATAGTCTTGGTATTCTCAGTTTGGGTTGGCGAAACTGGTTCTTCATACCAGCTTAGATTAGCCGCTTCTAATTCGTGGGCTACATCGATGGACATTTGTGTATCGAAGAAACTGTGAGCATCGATCTTAATCTCAATGTCGTCACCAACTCGATCCCGCATTGCGTAAATACAATTGACGCCTAATTGCCTTGCAGCTTGAACTTCTTGAAGGGGCGAATCGAGCGAAGGAAAACCATCGAAAGGTGCAGCTTTAATTGACTTGAATCCGTCGGCAACTGCGCGTTCCGCATTATCGGCAAAACCTTCTGGCCTGCGATTGGAAGTGGCGCGATTAATGTTGGCATAGACCGGTAAGCTATCGTGCAAAATTCCGCCAGCTAAATCATAAAATGGCACTTGCAGGGATTTCGCAATCAAATCCCAAAGAGCTTGTTCAATAGCACTAAAAGCTGTGGCTAAAGCACGATCTCCAGAGGATGCTAGCTGCCATGCCCGTTGTCTGTATTGTTGTACATCGAAGGCAGATTCACCTTCGACTAATCGATAAAATTGGTTCAGTTCATTCAGCTCGGTGCGTCTTCCTAATGAACCTTCCCCGAGACCAGTGACACCATTGCTACCGCTAAGGCGCACGATAATCCAGTTGGTGCGGTCGGTTACTGAGACTGTCAAAACTTCCATATTGTTTACGCGGACATTGCGATCGGCAATCGTGCTCTGTCCAAATACGTTGTTTAAAGAAGTACTTGCAATTGCGCCGGCAAGAAGCGATGTTCGCTGGATAAAACAACGACGGGTTTGTAGGATTGGAGATTTCATGCTTTTGTTATCTAATGAATTTAATCATCGCTCCTAATTCAAATAAGTCTACAAAGTAACTATTAAAAAATTCTAGTTGAGAAGATTTCATTGAGTCTTTCAGTGAAACCTGATTCTTCTTAGCTAGTTTTGAAACCTGATTTAATTCCTCCCGTAAATCTAGCAGTTATGTTGTAAAGTATTGCGCCAACACCTCCGGCCACAAACCCGGCTGCAGAAAAGATTAACGGCATTCCTATTAGTGCAAGAAAAGCGAGTGCGGTTCCTGAATTCAAATTGTTACTAAATAGCTCGTAAAAGAAACCGCCAAAGGAGTAAAGAATCCCGCAAATAAATCCTGCAACGGACATAACTAAGCCAATCAGTTTGGCGAAGAATAATACCTCTATACTTTTTAATTTTGTCATAACCTCAGTTTACTCAATAAAGTTATCAGCCTCTTTGCTGTTTGTAGATTGTTTGCTTATGTTCCAAAGACTCCCGGGTACAATTGCATATCAGAATTTATATTGGGTCTGTTTTATCGGTTTCTGAATGGTTTTTCTACCGAAACTAAAATTTACTCTGATATTGTTTTTTAAAGAGGATATAAATGACTGCGAATCAAACTAAAACCAAGGTGTAGAAAGCATTAAGAAAATAAGTTACATCGTGCGATGAGTTTGATTTGGTATATTTAGTGTGAGTAGTTAGCAATGGAACTCTAAGTTATCTTGTTTGCGATTCTTGCTCAGTACGTTCCCGCGCATCTCTTTCCCAATAACGTCCGAGGTCTTCGCCTAAAGTAGTATCGGCACCCAATGTTTTCAGGTGGTCGGCAATATGGGGAAGAGTTTGCAATGAGCCAGCGCGATATTCGCCTTGAGATGCAATTAACCACGGCGTTTGGCCGCGATTATTTATGGCATTGATATCCGCACCTTGCGCAACTAAATAACTGAGGAGTTCTACTCCAGCCAAATAAACTGCTCCGTGCAGCGCTGTCTGATTGCGTTGGTTTTTCGCATTGATTTTAATGCCAAGCTCCAAACACTTTTTAACCGCCAGAAGCGCAGCTTCCTGCAGAGCTACTATATTGTCATCAAACCAGCGACGATTATATTTATCCTGTCCTTCAACAAAATCAGTACCTGCAGCAACCATAAGTGGAGTTGTTCCATCATTCGAATTAATAAACGGATCTGCTCCTCCCTCTATTAATATATTCATCATTGCTAGATCGTTGTATCCCGCTGCTAAGAAAAATGGTGTTGCTCCAAGTTTGTCTACTGATAATCCGTTATCGATAAGAATCACGCGAGAGAAAACAGGCATATTACGTGTAAGTTTCGCATCGGGATTGGCGCCACTTTCAAGCAATGCCTTTGCTAAGGTATGCATCTGATGCTGAACAGCAGAATGAAGTGCTGTGCGGCCTGCACCATGCAGGTCTGGGTCGGCACCATTCGCTAATAAAAAGATCGCCATTTCTTCATGCCCGCTATCGATAGCTACCATCAACGCACTGGCATTAGTATCTGGTATCAATGACCATCGGGCATTGGTATTGCCTGAAATGCCATCGGGGGCAGATTCATTTACATTAGCGCCCTTATCTAGCAGCAACTTACCTAGTTCTATGCTGCCTTGCTGTGCAGCGAATAAAAGCGGTGTGTAATTATTTTGAGACCGAGCGCTTACCAGTGCGCCTCGATCGATTAATAGTCTTGCTGCATCTAGGTGGCGTTCCGCGACAGCCATCATTAAAGCTGTATGGCGCTTGTTTCTCTCGGTGGTGTTGGGGTTTGCTCCTGCTGAGAGTAGTAGTTCCATGACTGCAGTGCTACCCACGTGAGAAGCGATCATTAGAGAGGTCTCACCAGATGATCGTGCTGCATTTACGTCAGCACCCTCATCTATTAGCAATTTAACTAAATGGGGGTTTGCATTCAGTGCTGCTAGTGAAAGAGGGGATACGCCGTGATCATCGCTAGCATTAGGGTTCGCACCATGACCTAATAAAAGTTCGGTGATACGCTCATCGTTGCGGTAAATCGCCCAATGTAAGGCGGTCGCGCCGTCACCTTGTGGCTCATTTATGTTAACCCCCTGACCGAGAAGTGTTTCTACTTCATTCTTGTTTTGATTTTTAGTGGCTTCAATGAGTGGAGTTTGTGCAATTACTGGCAAGGCCGAGGTTAGGAAAAGGGAGATAAGAATGTTGTATATACTGAAGCGAAGTTTCATGGCTTTAATATTTTCGAATTTCTGCTGAAAACCAATAATTAGGAGGTGTTTCCGATCGAACGGTATCATCCTGGCTTTTGACATACAATAGGTGAATGGCTATAGTCAATT
>MDTE01149960.1_pt1 | contig 22513 bp, 26 predicted proteins | sample 811231 | NCBI WGS metagenome assembly MDTE01 (sample SAMN05326651, study PRJNA326480) | marine metagenome | isolation source: seawater | place: Indian Ocean: Red Sea | collected 2010 | reverse complement strand
GTCATCGTCTCCACTTCCAGAGCCATCATTATCATCGTCATCATCATCGTCATCGTCTCCACTTCCAGAGCCATCATTATCATCGTCATCATCATCGTCGTCATCATCGTCATCTTCTCCAACTAATCCCAAGTAACAATATACATTTTCAAATTTGTAAAACTCATCATTATTATACATGTATGAATATACATCAAACCACAAAGTTATACCAGATCCATCATTATCAACTCCTGCAATTTTTAATTTTATTACTTCGTCAGTAATTGTACTACCAGAGATATCAGAAATCAGATCTCCAGTTTGAGAAAACGTAAGTTGTTTTTCAATTAAACGTGCTGTTGCTTCATCATTAAGAATAACTAAATCAAAGGCGCCATTAGAACGTCCAGAAACTTTTTCATTAATCAACTGAGTTTGAATTGAGGACCAATGTCCAGCAGTAATTTCTACATCAATACCATATTTCGATGAAAATTCTCTATCAATAAAATTAAAAAAGGATTCATCGTAGATTTCGTCATCGACAAAGATAGTTAATTTTCCAGATTCTTTTGCCAAAGATATTAATTCATTTTCTCCTGATGGAAGAACTTCAGCATCCTGTGATTGTCCTAATGAAAAATAGACTACTATAGTTCCTAATAATAAAATTAGAGAAACTAAAATTGCTATTTGATTAGTTCGTGATTGCATCATTCTGCAGCACCAAGAGTAATTCCTCGAGCGAGATATCGTTGAACTGCTAGTGAAAGAATAACGGCAGGAATAATAGCAAGAGTTCCACCTGCATTTAATTCATCAAATTCAAGGATTTTGAATGATTCAATAGATTCAGAGAATCCAGACCAGACACCACGAGAAACGGTTTTTGTAACAGCACCTGTTAAGAATAAAGCATAAAAGAACTCATTCCAAGTACCGACAAAAGCGAATACTGCGGCCGCAGCAAGTCCTGGTAATGCCAATGGAAGTGCAACTTTGCGAAGAATATAAGAATCAGAAGCGCCAGACATAAATGCAGCCTCAAAAATCTCTTTGGGAATATCCTTGAAGAAGCCTCTCATCATCATAGTAATTATTGGTAAATTAATAATCAGATAAACAAATGCCATTCCTTGATAAGTATCAAATAATCCAAGTCGTCCATAAATAAGGAAGAATGGAAGCAATACAGCAAATGGTGATATAGTTCTCATAGCAAGTAAGGCATATGTGATGAATGCCTTTCCACGAAACTTGTACATTGCCAATGTAAAACCTGCTGGAAGACCAGCAAGTATTGCAACTAATACACTTGATACAGCAATTATTACACTGTTAACCAATAATCGTGGATAAGCTTCTATTCTCAGAGCTTTCTGATATTCGATAGGTGAGAATTTTATTCCGCCTTGACCTTGGAAGAATTCTCCAACAAAACTTGCGCCACGACCTGAAAATAGAGGTCCGATATCAACACGAAATCCTTCTTCGACCATGATTGATATAGGCCATAATACCCAAAGTGCTGCAGAAACCAATAACAGATAGCGAATATATCTAGAATTATTTTTTTTATTTTTATTTTCACTCATTATTCATCAATCCAATAAACTAGAAGATCTCCTCAATACAAGTGCACAAGTAGTCAGCGTAACAGCCAACAACAATATTGCCATTGCGGTTATTTGTGCAATAGGAAAATCATACAAAGTGGAGGAAAACATCTTCCACATCAAAACACTCACTGTATCAACAGGAGCTCCGAGTTGAGAATCTTGGCCAAGCCAAAAATTCCATGAGTAAGGTACTTCAAACATTCTGAATGCATCCGCAGTTCTAAGAAGCAAAGTAACAACAATTGCAGGAGATGCAATTATAGCAGGAAATGTAATTTTTTGGAATTTAGTAAAAGAAGAAGCTCCCATTACTTCAGCTGCTTCAATTTGTTCTTTAGGAATTGAACGTATTACGGCAACAGTAACTAACATAAATAATGGAGCCCAGATCCATGCGTCAGAAAGAACAATTATAGAATAATATGTAAAAGGTTTAGAAGTATCGATATAGGTTCCAAGCGACAAACCATAATAAAGCAAAGTATTAAGATCGTCAAAAAATGAATTTGGAGACCACAATACTCCTGTAACGATAGGAGCAATAGCAATTGGAATTACAAAAATCGATGAGAACCAGGTTCTTGCTCTTTGACCCGAACTAGTTATCAATAAGGCAAGAAATATTCCAACAATAAATTCTAGAAAGACCGATCCAAAGACAAGTAACAATGTTACTTGAATTGCTCTCCAAAAAACAGAATCAGAAAGAAGAGAAATATAATTCTGGAATCCAACAGGAGTTTGTGAAGGATTAACTAGTGAGAATTCAGATAAACTCAATAAAAAAGACTGAAAAACTGGACCTATAAGTGCCAAAAATATTATTACTAGTGCAGGAACCAGAAAAAGATAAGGTACACGCAAATATATTCACCTGACAGTTTTGCCGTCGTCAGAAAAGAATCTCAAATCACCGTCAGAAAAGTCGAGATTTACATCAGTGCCAACAGAGAATTTCGAATCATTTGGAACTTTAACTTTCACTACAGAGTTTGCTATCTTTACATTAAGGATTTGACTATCTCCAAGATATTCTGTAGATATTACAGAACCTGTTAATTTCGAGTTTCCAGAACTTACAGTGATATTTTCAGGTCGTATTCCAACTACAGTGGTACCTTTTTTAGTAGATATTGAATCACCAAGATCAGAAGAATTAACAAGATTCATAGCAGGCATTCCAAGGAAGGAACCAATCCAAGAGTGATTTGGATTATTATATAGTACATCAGGCTTGTCGACCTGAAGTAATTTTCCATCTTTAATTAATGCAATTCTATCAGCCATACTCATAGCTTCAGTTTGATCGTGTGTAACGTAAATAAACGTGATTCCCAATTCTTCATGTAATTTTTTGATCTCAGTACGTAATTCAGAACGTAATGAAGCATCAAGATTAGATAAAGGTTCGTCCATTAGGAAGACTTTAGGTTTCTTAATAATTGCACGACCAAGAGAAACACGTTGTTGTTCACCGCCACTTAGTTCACCAGGTTTTCGATCTAAAAGACTTTCAATTTGCAGCATAGAAGCAATTTTTTTTACTTCACTATCTAGATTTGTAGAATCTTTACCTGATGCACGTATAGGAAATGCAATATTTTCATAAACAGTCATATTTGGGAACAAAGCAAAATTCTGGAAGACCATAGATATATCACGTTCTCGAGGAGAAATGTCGTTCATTAGATCGTTGCCAAAGTATACTTCGCCATTACTAGCTTCTTCTAAACCTGCAATAAGTCGTAATAAAGAAGATTTACCACTGCCTGATGGGCCAAGAATTACAAGAAATTCTTTATTTTCAATTTCTAAATCAACCTGACTTACAGCATCAACATCTGAATTTGTAAATCGTTTAGAGACTTTTTTGAGCGTAACTGAAGACATAATATATTTGAAAAACTTAGACATATATTAATATTTTGGTAATAATTATTATTTCTTATATAATATAATAATAAAATTTATGTAAATAATAAAAAACAATAATGGAAAAAAGATTACTTCTTTTCCCATTCTTGATTAATTTCTTTAACTACACCTGCAGCTATGGTTGTACCCATATCTCTTAATGCAAATCTTCCCATTTGTGGAAATTCACCAAATGTTTCAAGACACAATGGTCTCAATGGTTGAATTTTTACAATTGCTGCATCACCAGTTTTTAGTGCCTTTGGACTTTCCTCTAAAACACCACCAGTTCTAGCATCTAATTTAGAAACTAGTTCAGTGATAGTTGCTGCAGCTTGTGAAGTGTGTGCGTGTATAACAGGCGTATATCCAGGGGCTATAGCTGTAGGATGATGTACTACAATTATCTGAGCAGTAAATTCCTTAACAACTTTAGGTGGATTATCTGCAGGACCGATTACATCTCCACGACGAATGTCCTTTTTATCAACACCACGAAGGTTAAAACCAATATTGTCACCTGCAGAGGCTTCTTGTAATTCAACATGATGTGATTCAATTGATTTAACTTCTGCACTAGCACCACTAGGCATAATAACAACTTTTTCTCCAACCTTGAATGTACCAGTCTCTACACGACCTACTGGAACTGTTCCTACACCAGTGATTGAATATACATCTTGCAATGGAAGTCGTAATGGTTTGTCTACAGGAGGAGCTTCAACTTCGAAATCGTCAAATGCTTCATAAATAGTCTTACCATCATACCAAGAAAGATTATCTCCTTTATTGATCAAATTATCTCCTTTCCAACCGGAAACAGGAATAATAGGTGTTTTTGCCAAGTCCCAGCCAACACCTTTTAGTAATTTTTCAACTTCAACTTTTACTTCTTCATATCGTTCTTTTTTATAACCAACTTCATTTGCATCCATTTTATTGATTGCAACAATCATTTGTTTAACACCTAGTGTTTTTAGTAAGAAACAATGTTCTCGTGATTGTCCACCTACGCCAATGGCAATTTCAGTTTCTCCAGGTTTACCAGAAACACAAAGTACTGCTGCATCTGCTTCAGAAGCACCGGTAATCATGTTTTTAATAAAATCTCTGTGTCCAGGAGCATCAATAAGTGTGAAATCATATTTAGGAGTCTCAAATTTCTTAAAAGCGAGATCTATTGTAACACCTCGTTCTCTTTCATCTTTTAAATTATCCATAACCCATGCATACTTGAATGTATCACCTTTACCAGTTTTTTCAGATTCTTCAGCGAATTTTGCAATAGTTCTTTCGTCAATGACTTTGAGGTCAACAAGAAGATGACCAATTATAGTAGATTTACCTTGGTCTACGTGACCTGCTACGATTAAATTAAGGTGTGGTTTATCTGCCAATATTATTACCTAATGATTCAGTGATATCTTTTATATTTATGTTTTTTCTTCTTTGAAGAGATTTAATAACTTATAGAAAAGTCTCAGTGAAAATTAAATGGTCCCGCGGGTCGGACATTCATGGATTATACATCCAATTTGAATTCGTCAAGTAATAACTTTCCGACGACAGTCCGGTTCCTGTGTGCTTGGCAAACTGTTCGGATAAGCCAAGGCTTAACCCTACAGCCGGAAGCTTTTGGCAATATTTCTACCAAGCTGAGCTACCGCGGGCCTGCGGAATATCATAAGATAATACCGCGGGTGCGAGACCGAAATAATAAGGTAAAAGAAAGAATAAAAAAGTAGCTAATCAAGACATTAACATGGATGAAAGCTATAAAAAACTAGACGTTAAAGAAATCGACTCAGAATTATTAAAATTGAACAATTGGGTATTAGATAATGATCGAATAAAGAAAACATTTGAATTCAGGGACTTTGGAGATGCTTTTGCTTTTATGACAAGAATTGCAATAGAAATTGAAAGAATGAATCATCATCCAGAATGGTTCAATGTATATAATAAGATAAATGTAGAACTCACAACTCATGATGTTGATGGATTAAGCATGTATGATTTTAAGTTAGCAAAAATAATGGATGATTTTGAGAAAATTTTCCGAGAATAGAAATGAACAAAGAAGAAGCTGTTGAAAAGTCCATAGAATATGTAAATCTTTTTGGTTATGTCAAATGGCATGAATTGAAGTCAATAGAATTTATTAATGAAAAGTCAATTTGGAAGGTAATATTTTATGCAAAACAAAATGAATCAAATGAAGTAATTAAATACAAATTAGAAGTAGATAATTTATCCGGAGATATTTCAAATTTACAAATGATAGAGAATTAATTTCTAAAATGGTAATATCCAAAAGGGTTAAGTATTCAAGATTATTCTAGTATATTGTTCAAAATGGGTAAAGTATCTAGAACTATTATGATGGAAGCACCAGTAGATGATGTTTTCATGTATTATGCAAGACCAGAACATGTTGCAGGTCATTTTCCAGAAGAAGCAAAAATGAAAGTAATTCCTATTAAGATTACCGAAGGCTGGGGAGTAGGCACTGTAATGAGAATAATTGGAGAATTTGGTGGACGAACTATGCAATGGGATAGTATTACTTGTGAAGTAACTAAGAATAAGAAAATTGTCTCAAAAGCATTAAATGGACCATTCAAAAAGAACGTCATAACAGTTGAATTTGAAGAAATTAACGATAGTACAAAAGTTACATTTGAAGCAGATTACATATTACCACAATCAATAATTGGAATAATTATTGATCGTTTGCACGTAAGAAAACAAGTAATCAATGGAATGGATTCCAGCCTTCAAGAAGTTAAAAAATCAGTTGAAGAAAAACAAAAAGAAGCTGTTAAAGAAGTAACAGTAGAATCAAAGAATTAGAAAATAGGAAATCTAAAAAAGACATCTAATAACAAAGCAATAAAGATTATCGCAAGATATGGACTAGAAAATTTGAATGCAGTAAGAGCGATTTTTTTATCGGATGGATTCTGAAGTAATTTAATATTAGTATACAGTAACAATACGCCAAATATTACAGAAATGACAAGGTAAACATAACCAAAACCAAATAAAAGAAAGACCAAAGAAAATGGAATCAACAAAAGAGTGTTAATTACAGTATAACGAGCAGCTTTTAATTTACCAACAACAACAGGTAACATAGGAATTCCTGCTTCAGTATAATCGTCATCTTTTAACAGAGCTAATGCCCAGAAATGTGAAGGAGTCCAAACAAATACTAAAATTCCCATTAAAATAGCGACAATATGAAGTTGACCAGTAATTGCAGTCCATCCTGCAAAAGCTGCAGCACTACCTGCAAAACCTCCAATTACAATATTCCAAGTAGTTCTACGTTTAAGCCAAATAGAATATATAAAAACATAGAAAAAGGAGCCCAAAAGAATCATTCCAGTAGTTAAGAGATTAAGAAATACAGTAGATACGATAGAAGCAAGACCAATCATAATAATCCCATAAGTAAGAATAACATTAGCAGAAAGTTGACCAGTTGCACTAGAACGATTTTTTGTTCTTGCCATTTTAATATCAATATCGCGATCAATATAGCAATTTAATGCTGCAGAACCAGCAGATGAAAGCGTTCCAGCGATTAGAATACCTACAACTATTGTGAAACTAATAGGATTAGTGATATAGTTAGGATCATAATAGGCAATTAACAAAGCCGAAATAGCAACAAAATCAAGAAGATAGATAATAGAAGGTTTTGAAACTTCTATCAAATTAGATAGAAGACTTGTAGAATTAATATCGGTAGAATTAGATGGCATTCGGGGTATTTCACTCAGATGGAATTACAAAGAATGATTGCCAGACAAGGTAAGCAATTCCAAAAATAAGGAAAGCAACAGTTAATGTTAATATCAGTTTTTTAGCTCCTATATCAGGATCATCGTGTATTGAATTTGGATCGTGATGATTAGAATTAGACGATAATACAAAAATTGTATACACAAGGTTGATTATGTCAAACATCATTATTTTTACTTGATTCACGATTAATAAATACATCGATTATTTAGCGGTAGAATTAAAGAAATTTTTCAGAATCAGAATTATACATAATAAATCAATTCCTACCATCATAAGTATCATCCAGAAACCTGAAGTCATTTGTACAGACAAGGGATAAGTTTGATAAATTTGAGAACTTCCACCAGCAAGGAAAAAACCCAATATACCCATTGTTTTATCAATTGCTAAGATGAAGACAAGTGATTGAATACGAGAGATCATTTTGAAACTAGAATACAGAAATATTCCTGAAAGGATTATGCTAAAGTGCATGAAAATATGTGTGTCGAAATTAACAATTGCTGAATCAAAATTAGAAGGAATATGCCAATAAAACAAGATAATGAGAAAAAGTAAACCAGTAATCAAACCGAAGGGATTGAATTTATTGTTTATTGCGAGATAATTAGAATAATATTTTAAAATTTTTAGTCGATAATTTGAAGAACTAGATTTAAACGATTTAATTATAGAATCAAAACCAGATGCATTAAGAAAGCCTATTGAAAGATACAGTAAATGTTCAATCATTATATGAAAGAATAAATTTTCTACTTCGAAACGTTCCAGAGTACTAGAAGTTAATAATAAGATTAAGGAATTAGCAAGAATAATTTGTAAGAGGCCATCTTGTAAGAGATTTTGTTTCGTACGTCGATTAGTATGAGATTGCATGTTTCATAATTAATTAAGTTCTGAACGATATTAAAGCAGTAATAACGGAAAATCCGAATAAGGCTGTAGAGACAGCTAGATGAATAGTAACAATGGCAGGGTCAAGAATAGAAGTGACTGTAAGCATGCCAATATATCCCTGGATAGTCACCAAAACAAGAGTTATTCCAGAAGTGGTAACTAAATATTTCTCATTGCGATAAGAACGGTAAGCGACTATAAATGTACCCAGTATAAGAAAACCAACAATCATTGCAAGATAACGATGAGTCATTTCAATTAATACATGAATAGAAAGATTAGGAAGAAATTGCCCAAAGCATAAAGGCCAATCAGGACAAGCCATACCCGAACCACTCTGAGTAGTAATTCCACCAACAACAATTAAGATGTATATTCCTATAGCAGATGATACTGAAAGAGTCTTTAACGGGTTCATTGATTACTGATCAGGCCATTCTTTCATAGAGTAGTCGGCAAGTTTCCAAGGGTCGTCTTTATTTTCTACGGCAGGACCGCGATACCAACTAACTAACATATTGTATAAGAATACAAGAGAACCAAATGCAATTAAGACAGCACCAAATGACGCTGCAACATTCATATTAAAGAATTCAGGAAGATATTGATAATAACGTCTAGGCATTCCTTCAAGACCTAGGAATAACATTGCAGTGAATAATGTATACATTCCTACAGTAGTTAAAGCAAAGTGAAGTTGTCCAAGCATTTCACTATATTTACGTCCTGTCATATATGGGAAGAAATAATAAATTCCGGCGAAAACAGCCTGAGCAGAGACGCCGAATAATACATAGTGCAAGTGACTAACAACATAATATGTATCCTGAAGTTGATAATCTAATGGGATATTTGCTAAGAAGACACCTTCTACTCCTTGAATAATAAAACTAAGTATAAAGCTTAAACTAAATAACATAGGGGTACTCATTTTAAGTTTGCCTCCGTACAGAGTTGCTACCCAATTGAAAACTTTAACACCGGACGGTATAGCGATGGCCATTGTCATAAACATAAATGGTACACGAGCTGTAATAGACAATCCAGTAGTCCACATATGATGTGCCCAAACACCAAATCCTAAGAATCCAATTAGTGCAGTAGAAACTGCAATAGAACTATATCCGAAGATTTCTCTTCTGGACATTGAAGGTAATATTTGGGAAACCAATCCCATTCCTGGTAACACCATAATATACACTGCAGGATGAGAATAAAACCAGAACAAATGTTGGAACATAATTGGATCTCCACCAAGTGCAGGATTGAAGAATCCAGTACCAAGATTTCTATCCAATAATAATAAAGTTAGAGCCATAGCAAGAACAGGTGTGGCAAGTGCTTGTAAGAAAGCAGTAGTAAGTTGAGTCCAGACCATAAGAGGCATATTTCTATAAGTTACAGTAGGAGCACGCATTTTCATAATTGTTACAATAAAGTTCAATGCGCCTATAATAGAAGAAGTACCCAACAAGTGAAGGCCAAGTATAGTCATATCCATTCCCCAACCAGCTTCGTAAATCGACAATGGAGCATATGCAGTCCAACCAACATTTGGCATTCCTGCCCAAATTAGAAATGCAGCAGGAGGTAACATCCAGAAACCTAATGCATTAAGTTTTGGAAAATACATATCTTTAGCTCCAATATATTTTGGAACAAGATAGTTACCGAATCCGGCCCATGCAGGGATTACAAATAAGAATATCATACTGACTCCGTGAATCGTGAATAAGCTTGAATAAGCTTCAGGTGCAATAGAACCGCCTCGAGTTAAACCATAACGAACAAGTAGAGAAGCAAAACCACCCATAAAGAAGAAGAATAAAGAGAAGACAAGATACATAATACCAATATCAGTATGATGAGTAGTAGTAAGAATAGTCTTCCAGCTAGAATAGAAGTTCTTATGTTCGTGTTGTGTAGTTTCTTTTTTAACTTCTTTAATTTCCATATCTCATCATTCCTCAATAACTAATTTAGTTGTCATACCGCCATGATATGCGCCACAGAATTCTGCGCATTGAATCCAATATTCGCCAGGTGTTTCAGCACTAATAACATGAATTCTAGTTTTACCTGGTATTATATCAACTTTAAATCCCATTTCTCGAACATAAAAACTATGAATTACATCAGGACTTTCTAATTCAAGACGAACAATATCTCCATTTTTTATTTTTAATTCGCCAGATTCACTTCCGTCAGGATAGATAAATTTCCAATACCATTGTCCTGCTTCAACTTTAACAACATAATCAGGTTCACCATAATAATCTGGATTATCTAATGCATCCAACACAGGAAGTGCTAATGCACCTAATCCAAATAATAAAACAGTACCACCAATAATTGTAGCCCATTCTAATTTTTCTAATGTATCCATAATTAATCAAGTCCTGCAGGTTGTTCCCTGTCCCAAAATTTGAAGATGAAATAAAAGAATGTTCCTACAAACAAAGCAGATACAAACATGCCAGCAATATATACAAGGTTAAAATATTGTGCGATTAAAGCAGCGCGTGCGTCAATAGGATCAGGATACCAAGAAAGAAGCCATCCTCCACCTACAATAAATAATACTACAAAAGTTACAATAACACTTATTCCCCAAACAATTCTATCAAAAGTTGAAAGTATTCCCATCTTTATAACAAATTTTAGTGCATCGATTTAATATATTAGCGTTTCTTCTTATTCCAGATTTGGTAAACTTATTTAAATCGATTGAGCAATATCGGATCAGGTTCTATGACTTTTTTTCTAAGGCGTTTTTCATATAATTTTGGACCATAATAGATGTTCAAATAAGCAATAATTTGCATACTAGCATGGAAAGCTAACATAGTAACAAAGGAATAAGACAATATAACAAGCATGACTATTCCGGTAACAAATGCAATAACATGAATCATAACAGCAAGAATCATGGAAAACTTTCTATATTTAGAGACTTTGTCGGAAATTTGTTTTTGTCTTAATTCTTCCAATTCAGACAGATATGTAGAATTATCCAATATTTTCTAAAATGTATGGAATTAATAAAAATGTTGGGTTAAAAAAAAAGTTATATGTGCTTATCAACATAAAACTTTTGACTTTAAGATGTCAGATAAAGAAGAAAAGGTAGAATTTGAACATCATGTTGATACTGGTGAAGTTCATTCATATATGCCAGCACTAGTAGGTTTAACGTCTGGAGCATTTGTTGCAGCTGGAATTATTTTCATGTTAAAGGGTTTTTCATTACAATTAGGAGCAGGATTAGTTGGGTTATTTGTATTATTAATTTTTGTATTTTTAGGTGGAGAAATACCAAGATGGCCAAAGATTACAAAAGAATCTGAACAAATGGTAAAAGCAGGAGGTACTAAAGGAGAATTTCATGAAATAGGAGATGTAGGATTTCCAACTGCATTATTTATTCTTTCAGAAATTGCATTTTTCGGTGGAGCATTTGTAGCGTATTTCTATCTAAGATCAGCTTATGCAGTATGGCCACCAGAAGGAATACATCACCTAGATGTTGCAATTCCAAGTATACAAACTGCATTATTAATTGTCAGTAGTGTAATGATTGAATGGTCTACAGCGGCAGTGAAAAAAGGAAATCAAACTGCAGTAAAGCTAGGTTTTCTTGGAGCAGTAATTCTTGGCCTAGGATTCGCAGTAATACAAATGGGTTACGAATGGCCACACCTCCTCAGCTCAGGCGAACTAACACCACAGGATGGATTATTTGGTGCTTCGTTCTTTGTACTTACAGGTATTCATGGAGTTCATGTAATAGCAGGAGTTATTGCAAACACAGTTGTAACAATAAAAGCATTTAGAAATCAATTCGATGAAAAGAATCACGGATTTCTAGAAGCTGCGGGAACTTATTGGCACTTCGTGCACATTGTTTGGTTATTTTTGTTTGCATTCTTATGGCAAGATGGATTATCTTATTTCCAGGCGGCGGTTGCATAATATGTCGAAAGAAATTAATCCATTAAAAGGAATTGTCAACATACCCCGATTTGGTTTATTCGTGATTACCGCAGGTATAACTGCAGCAGGAAGTTTAGGTTTGCCTGAAACTTCAATCTTAAGTTTATTGCCATCAAACATACTAAATGCAATAGACGCATCAGGAAGCATAGCTGCGTCAAAAGAAATGCATATTCTATTAACAATCATTCCTGGTTTCATGTTAGCGCCATTCATTTCTTTCTTTGGTATGGCAGCAATATTCGGAATTACATTAGGGCACCTTGTTATTGCAACAACGTCGAAGATAGGAGCCGTAGATTTACTCTCTCCTTTATTCACATTTTTAGGTCTATTTTTCATTAGACAGTACAAAAGTCCTGGAAATTTCATAGGTCCAGCAATATTTGTAATTGTAACGTCATTATGGCTCTCATACGTAGGATTTACAGTTACAGGTTTAGACATGTTGCCAATAATGATATTCACTTTATTGTCTCAGGCAGGAATAGTAGCAATAGGATATGTATTTTATCTGATTGCAAAGCAAGTAAAAATCTTTGGATAGATTATACTCTAGTTCTACGTTTTTTTAAAATATTAAAAACAAGATATAGTCCTAAAAAGATCATTCCAAATCTAAGAGATTGAACTAATAGACTAGAAGTGTCTAATGCAGGAAAAGGAAACAATAAACCTGTAAATAAGAAAGACAATGCAAATGTAAAATTAAACGGATCCAACCAATTTCGTGCCAATATGTTAGTTAACAAGTAGACAGTAATTAGCCTTTAGTTTTTAAATGATTAGTGTGAAATATTGTCGTTGAAGTATAATTACGAGTGGTTAGTTTTGGGACTCGTGATAATTACTGGGAGTTCAATATCATATACAGCCATAATTAACAGTTACTTTCAGAATCTCAGTAATTTGACAGAGTATGTAGGATCTTTATACATATTCAGTTTATTTTTAGGACTGCTAATTATAGCAATACAAATTCAAAAAGTGTTAGTTGATCAGAGAGAAAGTAGATTAAACAATAATTTAATGCAACTAGGATTAATATCTCTCACATATGACTTGTTTACAAAAATGAAATATAGAAAAATATTCATGATCTCTTCAGGAATATACATAATTTTGTTTTCGATAATTTCAGGAACAATAGTATATCAGCCAGGAATAATATTTTCAGAAGTATATGATGTATCGATACCGTCAATTAAAATTGTTTATTGTTGTGGTGCAGTAGGTCAATATCCTAATGCAGCAATATACATAACAGAACAAGTTGGATTAATGATCGTACCTTTAAGTGTATTATTATTGATTTTGATTTCATCACTAGTCGGTTGGAACATAATGCTCATCACTTTTGCATTAAGTAATAGGCCGAAAAATAATGGAAAGTGGTTATTTAGTCAATTTCTACAAATTGGAGCATTTACCGGGTTATTTACTGCGTGTCCAACTTGTGCAGGTCTGGTATTAACCAGCGTATTACCAAGTTCAATTGCAGTTTCAGCAATTACAGGAACGATGTTGTTGTCATTATCTAATGTTATTTATCAGCAGATTTTTCTAGTAATAACATTAGGCCTGCTAATTGGTTCTCCCTTAATTTTAATCAGAAATATAAAAGAATTATTTGAAAAAGGCTGCATTATTGAAAAGACATCGATAATTTCATAAATTTAACTAAAAAGCAATGTTTTTATTTTCATAGATACATGTTTTTTTATGGATTGGGAAGTACTATTTCCAGCATTGGCATTTACAATTGTCGGTGCTTTCGGAATATGGGCATCATTTGATACTAATATTCTATTCCCTGCAGAAACATTTATTCAAGGACTTCATGCAACAGCAATGTTTGTGTTAGCTTTAGGACTAATGTTACTTCCTGGAGGTTTATTGAAAGGCGGAACTCCACGACCTAGAGGAGTAGGCCTAGCAGTAGTTGTTACGCTAATGACAATGACTGCAGCATTAGGAATTTTATACGTAATTCTAAACTTCTAATTAAATGATAAAAAACAATATTAGAGAAATTTTTCCAAAATATTGGGTTAATTCATTTATTTTTGTTTTAATATTTACCATACTAGCAGGGTTAATAGGATCAGCATTTCCGTTAGATGTGGAACAAGTATCAGACATATTAGAACAAGCTGAAGAACTAATACCAGTAGATATAGACGCACAAGCAATTTTTCTAAACAATTATAGAATATCATTGATAATGTTGGCGCCGGTATTGGGATTTGTATTTGGTTTTATAGTAATTTTTCAGACAGGCATGGTATTTGGTGCTGCAGGAAGTAGTGTAGGATTTTCTGGAGTATTACTATATGGATTGACCGCATTAACTCCATTTTTCTGGTTAGAATTTATTGCATATGCAGCAAGTATGACTGAGAGTGTATACTTCATAAGGGGAATAATAGAGAAGAATACAAAAATAGAGATTAAAAGAGTGTTTGCAATAATTATACTGAATTTTGTATTATTGGGTTTAGGAGCACTAATAGAGATGTTATTTATTTAGACACATTATAAAGTAGATTAATAGTCAAAGTGCCATTAATAAAATTATACTTATCAAGTCTTAAATTTTTAGAGATTTTTATTTTTTCAGACAGACCACTTTTACTAGCGATAGTAAGTTTGCCAGATGTATGAGATACTTTCAAATCAGAATGTTGGCCGGGTATTTGTGCAATAATATCTAAACCATTATTTGTTTCTATAGATTCATAAGTAAACTTTTTAGACGAACGAATTATTCCAAGTCCAGATTGTTTTTTTATTGTTTTTCGAATTTCATTCGACCAATAGAGAAACAAAAGGATTGCCAATAAACTCAAGATAACTGCAGACAGTCCACGTTGTACTCTTGTAATTATCAGTATAATCAAACTTATAGCAATAATTGATAGAAATGCATAGAAATATTTGAAATCTTTAGCTTTGAATGGACTTTTAAACATAATTTATTAAGAAACTAATTAATCAAAAATGTTACGAATTTATGATAAAAGTTAACATCAGGTTAGATATATTAGAAATGTGGTAGGACTTACAATATCGGGTTTAAGAGGAATAATTGGAGAAGATTTATTCGCGAATGATATATTAGAGATAGTCTATAATTTTGTGGATTCTGCAGGAATAAATTCGTGTGTAATTGGTAGAGATACTAGATCTACATCAGACATGATTCATCAAGTAGTAATTTCGTGTTTATTATCAGAAGGTTGTAATGTAGAAGATTTAGGAGTAACATCTACCCCTTCTGTATTTCGTCATGTTAAAAAAAATGATTTAGATGGAGGAATTTGCATTACGTCGTCGCATAATCCAAAAGAATGGAATGGGTTAAAGTTAATCGTAAGACCAGGCAGAATTATAAAACCAGAGGAATTAAGAAATAAGATTAATAAAAATAATGTATTTACAGGTACTAAAAGAGAATTAGAGACGTGTTATTATGAAGATTTAATAGAATTCTTTGGAAATGAAAGATTTCACGGTTTAAAAGTAGCAATGGATTTAGGAGGAGGTGCAGCATGTGAATTTGTAAGGGAAATATTTGTAAAGTTAGGGTGCAAAGTTCATATAATTAATGACGTATCTGGTTCATTTAATAGAATAATAGATCCTACAGAAGATTCACTTAAATCGTTATCAAAATTAATACTCGATAATCAATGCGATGTAGGATTTGCTTTTGATGCAGATGTTGACAGATTAGTAATTTTAAATGAAAAAGGAGAAAAAATCCCTCCAGACTTTTCTTTATTGTCAGGAATCAAATATATTGAACAGAAATTCGGATTAAAGAAGGCAGCAATCAGTATTGATAGTTCTTTATCGATAATTAATTATTTGAATAAAATCAATTGCGAAATAATTACTACACCGGTTGGAGAAATTAGCGTATTAGAAAAAATACAAAGCGAAGGATGTCAATTAGGAGGTGAAGGAAGTAGTGGAGGATTCATTTATCCTGATTTTAATTTATGTAGAGATGGAATTTTGTTAGCATTGATGGTTTCAAAGCTAGTAGAAATGAATGGAAGTGTAGATAATATTTTCAAAGATATTGAAAAATTCAAACAAAAAAGAATAAAAATAAAAACTGATCCTAATAATTTTATTTTCGTAAAGCAAGAATTTGAGAAAATGCAAGATATTACACTAATTGATGGAATTAAAATTTCTCCAAATAAAGATAGTTGGGTACTAATTAGACCATCTAATACTGAGAAATGTATAAGATTGTCAGTAGAAGCAAAAAATGACAATGATGCATCAGAATTAATAAAGAAATTTGAGAATCAAATAAACAACATCATTACGAATTCAAGTTCTTAATTAAATCATTAACAAGTGTAGAGCACTTTGTCATAATAGCATCGAGGTGAGATTGGCTATCAGATTCACTAAATAGCCGAATAATAGGTTCAGTTCCACTAGGTCGTATTAATGACCAACTATTCTCAGACCAGTGAATTTTAAGTCCGTCAGTTTGATCAATTTCTTCGGAAATAGATGAAGCAATATCATGAATAATAGATTCTCTAGAATCTATAGGACATGAAAATTTAGTTTTTGATTGATAGAAATTAGGTAAAGTAGACAGATTTTCGGACAAAGTTGTGTCTGAGAATGAAAGAAGTTCAAGCATAAGTGCAGTTCCCATACCACCATCACGAACAGCAACATGTGGAGAATACAAACAACCTCCATTTTCTTCAAAACCAAATTTTGAATCGAGTTCCAGCATTTTATGAGAAACATCAACACTTCCGACTTTAGTACGATGTACATTAACGTTATATTTTGATGCCACTTTTTCAATAATTAGGGATGTAGCAATAGTAGTAACAATAGGTGATTTAATTCCTTTATTAATTAGATGTTCAGAAACTAGAGTACCCGATTTATCACCCCAAAATACAATACCTTTTTCATCACAAAATATACTTCGATCTCCGTCTCCATCGAAACCAACGCCGATATCTGCATTATTTTCAACGACAGATTGTGAGAGAAATTTCAAAGTATCAGGAGTAGGTTCGCCTCCTCTTCCTGAAAAAGTACCATCAATATGATTATTAACAGTAATTACTTCACAACCAAGAGATTCTGAAATAAGAGGAGCAGCTAGAGCTTGAGTTCCATTACCAGAATCAATTACAATTTTTAATTTTCGATTTTTAATAGACGAGGAGTCAACATTTTGAATAACAGAATGTATGTAATTATTTATAGAAGAGGTATCCGAACTTATCTTTCCAACATTTTCCCAGTTTTGTCGATTGTATTTTTGTTGGAAATATATATTTTCAATAATTTTCTCTTCAGATCGAGAAACTTCAATACCATTGGAAGATATCACTTTAATTCCGTTATATTCAGAAGGATTATGAGAAGCAGTAATCATTACTCCTCCATCATAAGAATTTTTTGTTATTAATTGAAGAGCAGGAGTAGGAACCATACCAGCTGAAATAACATTCTTGCCAGATTCCATCAACCCTGCAGATATAGCACGAGAAATAGAAGGACTTGAATTTCTTCCATCAAAGCCAACTATAATATCAGGTTTATCGAAGAAAGTACCAATACTAAGACCCATATTAACTATAAAATCAAGGCCGTATTCTTTTCCCGGAATGAACCTAATGCCATTTGTGCCAAAAAGTTTGTTGTCAGTCAATTGTATTATTAGAAAGTGTATAACAGTTAAAACGATATCGCAAAGGTAAAATGTAAAAAGAACTCATCAAAGTCTTGATATGAACATAGCAGTATGTGTAAAACAAGTGCCAGACACTGCATCACAATTAATAATTTCTGGAGACAATAAATCAATAGATGAAAGTGGAATAAAATATGAGATAAATCCTTTTGATGAATACGCACTAGAAGAAGCATTAAGACTCAAAGACAAAGATGAAACAATAAAAATTACTATAATTTCTTTAGGACCTGAACGAGTAAAACAATCTTTAACAAAAACTTTAGCTATGGGGGCAGATGAGGCAATACATATAGAAACCAATGAAGTAATTGATGATTGTATAAATATAGCGACAATAATCGCAAATGAAATAAAGAAAAATCAATATGACCTAATATTATTTGGAAAAAAATCAGTAGATCAAGATAATAATCAGGTAGGAATAATGATTGGAGAAATAAACAAAATTTCGTGTATATCTAACTGTTCAGAATTTAAAATAGAAGGAAAGAAAATTATTGCGAATAGAGAAGTAGAAGGAATAGTAGAAGTTTTTGAGAGTGAACTTCCAGCAATAATTACACATGAAAAAGGTAGAAATGAATTACGATATCCGTCATTAAAAGATTTAATGGCAGCAAAGAAGAAACCAATCAATACAATAAAGGTTGAAACAAATATTGATAAGAGATCAGAATTACTCAAGTTAGAATATCCAGAAAAAAGAGAAGAAGGAGTAATAATAGGTGAAGATAAATCATCAGTAACTGAACTAATCAGGATATTAAAAGAAGAGAAAAAAATAATTTAAGTGGTATTCATGGGCGGTATTTTATCAATTATTGAAGCGAAAAACAAAGAAATCAAGAATTCATCATTAGAAGTACTTTCAGAAAGTCAAAAAATAGCAAATACAAAGGATTTAGAGAATAATGTAGTAATTCTAGGAGAATATGAAGAGAATAACTCAAACCAGATTAATGAATTTGGAATAAATAAGGTATTATTAGGAGCTACAAATAAAATAGAAAATTATTCTCCTGATTTATATAAGAATATAATATTAAATTTGATTGAAAAATTTGAACCAGAAATAATTATATTTTCAGGAAGTGCAATTGGAAAAGATATATCGCCAAGAATAGCTGCAAATATGAATTATAATTTAGTAACTGAATGTATAGAAATCAAGGTAGAAGAAAACGGATATGAAATTAAAAGACCAATTTATGCAGGAAAGATTATTCAGACATTAAAATTCAACAATAATCCAATAGTGCTATCACTAAAATCGAATTATTTCTCAATTAATAAAGTAGAACAAAAGGATTTTTCTTTCGAGCAAGTCAATAATGAAGAAATAGGAAATATAATCAGTCCTGTATTGAAAGAAATTATACAACCTCAAAAAGAAACACTTGATGTATCAGAAGCATCAATAATAGTTGCAGGTGGAAGAGGAATAAAAGAACCGGAGAATTTTAAATTAATTGAAGAATTAGCAGATGTATTGAATGCAGCAGTTGGAGCATCAAGAGCAGTAGTAGATGCAGGATGGAGACCGCATTCAGAACAAGTAGGTCAAACAGGTAAAATTGTTTCACCTAATTTATACATCGCAATTGGAATATCAGGAGCAATACAACATCAAGTAGGAATGATTAATTCAAAATGCATAGTTGCAATAAATAAAGATAAGAACGCTCCAATCTTCAAGTTTGCAGATTATGGAATAGTGGGAGATTTATTCGAAATCATTCCAGAATTAATTTCAGAATTAAAAAAATAAGTTATAGTGCATTAGCGCCTTTAATAGAATCCAATAACAGACCAAGTGTAGAAATGTTATTATTTTTAATAGAATTACGAATTATTTCACGAATAAATTTTTGAGAATTTCCATCTATATTATATAATGATTCAAAGATATTGCAAATTAGTTTAGGATAATCAGAATATAATTTTTGATTTTCCATATATTTAGGGCCTTTTTTGAATTTTTTAATATCTGTAAGAACATTATGTTCATGAAGCAATTTTTCATAATTAGAGAGAGAAGAACTAGAAAAATCATTTTTATTTTTTGCAGAAATAAATGTTTCAGCAGCGGCAATTCCAGAAGATATAGCAAGATCAACACCACGAAAAGTATAGCCATTATTTAATAACATACCAGCGGCATCTCCACATACCAATATACCATTGCCAAATAATTTAGGAAGCATATTAAATCCTGCTTCCGGAACTAGATGAGCGCTATACTCTGCGACTTTACCACCATTAACAATACATGAAATATCTGGATGATTTTTAAAATTATTAAGTAATGATGAAACTTGAGTTTTTGAATTAACAAGATCAGTCCCTTTAACAACTAGTCCAATTGAGATAGAAGATTTATTTGTATAAATAAATGCACCTCCGCGGAGATAATTAGTAGGAAAACCTACACATACTAAAGCAGCGCCATTGTTTTCTGAGATACAAAAGCGATCGTTAATTACATTACTAGGTAATTCAATAACTTCTTTAATTCCCACTGAGAAATGTTCAGAATTGAATTGATTTCTAAGACCAGCCTTTTTTGTAATAATTGAAGTAGCTCCGTCAGCGGCAATGACTAATTTAGAAGTAATTTCATCATCTCCACTTTTTATTCCTATAATAGAATTATTTTCATCAAATACAACATCGTCAACTTTGATTTCTGGAAATAATTCAGCGCCAGCTTCAACAGCTTTTTGAGCAAACCAACTATCAAATTTTGATCGAAAGGCAGTAAATCCATGGTTAACAGAGTGATCGGAGGAGAAATTAGTTTGGAAACTAGAATTCTCAGTCATAAACATGATACTTTCTTTAGTTACGTTTCTTTCAATTGGAGCATCGTCAGCAAAATCAGGAATCAATTTAGAAAGAGAATAGGGGTAAATTCTTCCTCCATAAACATTCTTAGAACCTGGTTCTTTTCCACGTTCAAGGATCAGTACCTGATGTCCATTTTTAGCCAAACTATAGGCTGCTGCAGAACCTGAAGGACCTGCGCCAACAATAATCACGTCATAATCCGTTGACATTATATCAAAACTCCAATCTGGCAAATATTAAGATTGTCATAGTTTGATAAATTTTTAACATGGATTTTATAAGCAAGCAAACTGTTGATAGTCGTGAATATTAGTGAGTGAAAAGTTAGTTTTTAGAGACATTGAGATTGACAAACAATTAATTTCAACATTAAACGAAGCAGGAATAAAAGAGCCAACGGAAATTCAGGAAAAAGCCATACCTTTATTGTTAGATGGAGAAGATGTAATAGCTCAATCAAATACTGGAACGGGTAAAACATTAGCATTTGGTATACCCATAGTACAAAGTTTAGAAGAAGGAACTAGAGATATAGAAGCTTTAGTATTAGTTCCTACAAGAGAATTAGCAGATCAAGTAACTAAAGAAATTAAAAAGATTTCGAGATACAAAAAATTAAAAATGACCAAAGTATGTGGAGGTGAATCACCGAATATACAAAAAGCATCAATAAGAAGAAATCCAAGTCTATTAATCGCCACTCCGGGAAGATTAATTGACTTTATTGAAAGAGGAGTAGTCAATTTAGATTGGGTTAAGTTTCTTGTTATTGATGAAGCAGATACTATGTTAGAGATGGGTTTTATTGAAGATATAGAATTCATTATAAGATCAATAGAGAATAAACATCAAACTGCATTATTTTCAGCAACATTTCCTCAACCAATAATTCAATTGGCGAAGAAATACCAAGATCAAGCTAAAAGAATAATGATACATGAAGATAATAAAATAGCAGAAGAGAAGTTAGAACAATATTATTTATGTGTAAATAGTGAAAGAAATAAACAAGATTTATTAATTGAATTAATTGAAGACATAGAACCTGAAAAAGGAATAATTTTTTGTAGAACAAAATCAGATACAAAAAGAATTCACAAAGTATTAAGAGATCTAGAAATAAAGGCAGTAGTAACTAATGGAGACATGAGTCAAGCACAAAGAGATAGGTCAATGAAGAGATTCAAGGAAAAAAGAACAAAAATAATTGTGGCTACAGATCTATTAAGTAGAGGAATTCACGTAGAAAATGTCGATTACATAATAAACTACAATGTTCCAAAGAATAGAGATTCATACTTTCATAGAATTGGAAGAACGGCAAGAATAGGAAATAAAGGAAAAGCAATAACAATAGTTGCAGGAAGAGAAACTAGAGATTTTGTTGAATTAAAGAGAGAGATAAAGAGCAAAGTTAAGAATTTTGAGGGAAAACAAATTTACAGGTATGAAGTTCCTCTAGACGAAGAAAGATATACTAGAATGGGAAGAAGAAACGGAAGAGGAGGTTCTCCAAGATATGGAAGAGGAGGGCAAAACAAAGACTCTCCACGAGGTAGACGATATGGAGGTAATCGTTCTGGAGGTTACGGAGGCAATCGTTCTGGAGGTTACGGAGGCAATCGTTCTGGAGGTTACGGAGGTAATCGTTCTGGAGGTTACGGAGGTAATCGTTCTGGAGGTTACGGAGGTAATC
>MDTE01068566.1_pt1 | contig 22515 bp, 23 predicted proteins | sample 811231 | NCBI WGS metagenome assembly MDTE01 (sample SAMN05326651, study PRJNA326480) | marine metagenome | isolation source: seawater | place: Indian Ocean: Red Sea | collected 2010 | reverse complement strand
GGCCCGCTGCCGATCATCATCGACGCAGGCAGTTATAACGAGCGTGCGACTGACAGCGTTGCGGTTACGCCCAGCCCGCGCCATTCCTGCCTCGACATGTTCAAGCGCCCATTGGATACATCCGGGATGGGCACCCACCATGATGAGAACTCCATCAGCTATCTCGCCGGCGAGTTGCAGTGTTAGTGGACCACTAGCTGCCATTATAATTGGAATGTTGGGATGCGGCGGATCAAGTTCGATTTCCAATCCACCTAATTGAGTTGACGTACCGCTAAAAATTGAACGCCACAATTCGGCGGCCTCCCGCATCACCTTGAGAGAAGCCGCTTTGCGACCCGCAATGTAGGCCGAGCTGTACCCGCTGCCATAGGGAAGTTCCGCGCGACCATCCGATAGTTCGTTGAGGGTCACAATAGCGCTGCCAACCGTGACAGGGAGCCGTGTGATTGGGTTGGTGACACCTGGGCCAAGCCGAATATGTTTAGTTTCCAGGGCAGCGCAGGCTAGATGCATATAAGTGTCACGCCAAAGCCCAGCCAGCAATGGCGTATCGGGCATCCACAGAAAATCAAAACCAGCAGCCTCAACATCTTTCGCATAGGCTGCCGTAACCTGGGGCTTACCCACGATAGGGACGCGAAGACCGTGTTTAATTGTCATAATATCTCTCACAAATTTTTGCACTGCTTATCAGATTAATTTTCGATGCCCATCCAACGGATCAAGATCCCCGATCGGCATATCCTTAATATGTTTATTTCGTATCTTGAAGCTATTTGGAACAGCTTGACACACGCAACTTTAGTGCTGCTCGGTTCTCTAAATTTTAGGAGTAACACGATTAGCGAGATTACTTATTAAGAGGCAAATTTTTTAAAACAAGAACCGGCATCTTCAGCCAATTGCTCAACCAATTTTCCTGCCGGTTTTTCAACCGTCAGCGCAGCAGACTGTCCCGCATAAAGCGCCATCAGTTGCGCATCGCCAGTTTCTGCCAAAGGCGCCGTCAATCTGAGTTGAGCGGGAAAAGGCAATGGCTCTTCAGAAGAAAGTGTTTCAATAAGGGTATTGTGGAGAAAGCGCGCCGGCTTACCGCTGATCACATCCGTAACCACAGATGAGATATCCGTGGCCGACGCAAGGGCAGCCCGATGACCATCCGCGACATTTGCCTCTTCGCACCGGAGGAAGGCTGTGCCAATTTGCACGGCACTGGCGCCAAGCATTAGTGCGGCAGCGATAGTTTGGCCATTCGCGATGCCGCCAGCCGCGATTACAGGCACAGAGACGGCAGCGACCACTTGTGGGAGTAAAGCAAATAAGCCGGGTTGAACCGAAATATCAACATCACTGAAGGTACCGCGATGCCCCCCTGCTTCACTGCCCTGAGCAATGATCGCGTCAACACCATTTGCTTCCAACGAAACAGCTTCAGCCACAGTAGTAGCAGAACAAACGACCAGCGTACCAATCGCCTTGAGCTGATCCACAACGTCCTGATGCGGCAAGCCAAAATGGAAGCTGGCGACTTCAGGTTTCAATTCAGTCAGAACATCTAAATGGTCTTGATCCATGACGCTACGGGACGGTGTTGGTGCTGGGACCTCTCCCAAACCATTAGAATTGTAAAGCCTCTGCAGGACATTCCGCATAGGTTTTGCCGCGTTGGACAAATCATCTGGCGTCTCCCAGAGCAAATAATTAACGTTAACGCTGCCCCCGCTTTGTTGACGAAATCCCTCGATCCGCCGACGAACATTTTCAGGGCGCAAACCTGACATACCGAGACCACCAAGCGCCCCGGCATTGCTAACAGCCGCAGCCAGTGCCGGCGTCGTTTTATCACCCATCGGGGCTTGTAGAATTGGCCACTGCAGTCTTAACCGTTCGGTTAATGTATTCTTGCACCACATGTCAGCTCTCCTATAGGCCCATTTCTTCTCGCACTAAAATTTTTCTTAAGAATGGTTAGAACAAAATCTGACCAATAATAAAAAGAATTTAATCTTCCAATTATTATAAAATATTTTTAATTAAAATTTATAAAAATTTTTATTTGATATAATACTATCGCATATATGTTCTACAGCACTTTCAACATTACAACTTAAATTAAATTCTTTAACCACCTCTCCCTTACGTTTGGACATCGACATATCATATGCTCTATCATAATGAAAATTAAGAAGATAACGTGCAAGGAGAGGAAAATTTTTCTCTGAAACTGCTTTCTCTATTTCAATAATATTTTCTCCCGATATTCTCGATTTTAATATTTCTATAAGTTTAAAAAACGGTTTGTGATCTTCAATTAGGTTTTGATATTCATCAATCAAAAACTCTACCCGAAAATCTATTTCATTATTCAGTTTTATTAACTTCGATTTATAGGTATACGAAAATATCGAATTGGGAATTGTCAACCTACCAATTTTTACACTCTCTGATTCGACAAAAACACATTTATCTTCATTGAATTTTTTGATCTCTTCAAAAATTTTACTTTCAAATAACTTTTGTGGTGGTTGTAACTGGCCAACTTGCTTCCCGAGAATGCTACCACGGTGACATGCTAATCCCTCAAAATCTATGGTTTGCAGACCCTTTTTTTCAAGTAAATTTAATAACTTAGTCTTCCCATTACCGGTTTTTCCTGCAATTACGAAAAACTTACTATTTTGTGAAAATTGTGTAAGATATTCGATAATAAACTGACGATACATTTTATAGCCACCGTCAATAACATTACTATTCCATCCAATTTTCGAACAAACTATTGAAAAAGAAAGCGATCTATTCCCACCACGTTTACAATAAAAAATTAGTTTTTTATTTTTTTCATATTTATATAATACCTCTTTTAAGTGCCGAGAAATGTTTTTCATAACCCATTGCGCACCGATTTTTTTTGCCTCAAATCCTGATTCAAATTTATATAATTGACCTATTTTTTCATACTCCTCATCATATAATACAGGCAGATTTATTGAGCCTATTATATGGTCTTCGGCATATTCCCGGGGAGACCTCACATCAATAATGAGGTAACCCTGTTTTTCCCAATCGAGTTTGAAAACGTTTTGAATTTCCAACTTTTTTACTTTTTATCTTAACATTACGGTATTATCGCCGAATACGGAAAATACTGGCCCAATAATTGATACGCATATCATACATGAGAGTAAAACAAAATCTCTTCACATGCTTACTCTTGCAAAATCCCCATAAATAATCCGCTTTATTCCAAAACACATGAGGAGACATGATTTATTAATGATACCCACGCGCGACTTCATATGGAGTTACAATGTATTCATAATTACCCGAGTGTGAAAATGAAACAACCTTTAGCGAGCCTCAACAACTTTCTCTTCAAAATTATTCCACAATATTCTGGATTCCAATTGCCTACCGCCGATTCGACACCGTACAGTTTGCCAATTACATCATGACATAGGAACGTTGACGTGAACGGATATAATGAAACTTTTCGCGGCGATGTCGCGCCATGGGAGGTCGACGCAACGGAGCATTTCACCGTCGCGTATTATTTTGAAAAATTCGAGGCCGCAACTTGGCGTTTCCTTCGCGAAAAGGGCGTCGATCCCGCTGCGGCACGAACAGTTGACGCCTTAACCCACTACAAGGCAGAACTTCGCGACCGCGACATTTTTCGGATCGAAACCGCGCTCATCAAGGGCGGTGACGCTCCTTTGATCGCCCACAAACTCTTCAATGTCGAAACCAACGAATTATGCACTGCCATGCAACAGCAGCTCAGCGGCGTAGATCTGTCTGGCGATACAGTAGAATGGGACGGCGACAAACGTGAAGAACGCCTGATACCGGTCGACGGACCAAATTGGGTGGCCTCACAGCGCAGCGTTGTGCGACCGGAAGAAGCGGACTGGAGTGGCCATTTAGCACTACCAGGGCATATCCATCGTTTTTCGACGGCCAATTCGTTTATCATGGCCGCATTCGGCCTAAGTCCGGAATATATGACGAAAGAGCGTGTAGGGCTATCGACCTTTGAGTTCCAACTCGTTTTTCACAAAAAGAGGGCGGTTCCTGGTACACTAATTGACGTGGACAGTTGCGTGGCGCAACTCGGCGGTTCGTCAATACGCCTTTACCACCGACTGAGAGACGGTGATACAGGTGAGGATATCGCCGGCCTTAGCCAATTTGGTGTGCAGTTGGACCTCGATGCACGGCGCCCGAAACGGATTGCAGATGACCTGCGCGAGAGGGCTCATGCGCTACTGGCAATAGAGTAAAAGACAGCTGTGCTGCGATAGTCAACGTCGGACGTAAAGGGCTAAAGACCGACGATCAATCAGCCCTTAGCTAAGTAGACATCAGCCCACATCCTTACGGATAAGTTTTAAATTTGATGAAATAAGCTGATAGACAACCCAATTGTACCCCCGAAAACGCCGCCCCATACGACAAGCCAGCCCAAATGCTTTCGTATCATCTCCTGCAATATTCCTTTGACATGTTCTGGTGATAGCTCATTCAGTCGCTTATCGATAACCTGCTCTACTTGATTGATTAGCGACTGCGTAAAGTCACCCTTGCTTTGATCCGCACCGTTATTATTCACGAGATCTCTTATTATCTCTTTCAATTTTTCGGAGATGGGACCGCGCAAAGGTTCTAAGGCCTTCTTACCCCCAACCATCGCCAGCATTGAACCCATTTGCGAATCTGCAATCGCATCAGTCAATCCAGAAAAAACACGGTCAAAATCTATTTTATCTAAAACTTCCTTGGTTACATCCTCCCCATTGGCAGAAAAAAACCGCTCAATATTTTCCCGCGTGAAAAATTCAGAAATAATCAACGTCCTGATCCCAGTTTTAAATTCTTCAAACCGGTTTGGAATTACGCCTGATCCGAAAAGAAAAGGTATTTTCTCGAACAGCATGTGGACAGCCAGCCAGTTTGTCAGACCTCCTGATAATGCGAAGATACCAACCGAAAATAGGTGGTCCGAATAAATCGGAAAGATATAACCGCCCAAGAATATTAAGGCCGCAGAGACATTTGTAACGAATGACTTATTCATTTTCACTTTTCCAGCAGGATGGTTTTTTAAGTGTCTCTAAATTTTCATACCGCGAAGATCAAGGAAGACAATCAGAAAACCTATCACTTAATGGCTGACTAATTAAGGTTGTATTTTCATACATGCACTGACTGGTAAAAAGTTCATGCCAACCGCTGAACGCACCTCGAATATTGAACATGAACCGAAGGCTTCAATTATCAGGCGCTTTAATCCATTGATAATAAATTCATCACCCTTAGCATCATGGCCAAAATCAACTGTTGTAAAAGCTTTCGTTCATTGGTGGATTGACCCAAATTCTGCAATGTATCGCGAGAATACCACAACATTATTATCATTGGCGGATTCTTGTCTCTTCGGAGTGTCTAGCAATTTAAACGATCCGAAACGACTGCCTGGGACAAATGACAAAGGGCACCCATATATGAAGCGTGTGAATTATTGCGGCTATTGCTATTATAAATATGCAAAAATACGATATATAATCCTTATTAAAATATGAAACGGGTAAATAATTACTATAAATGAAATCAGCGCCAATTTTTGTAATTATCGCATCGTTAAGCTTCTCTTTAATGTATGCAGCAATTAAATTATTAAATTCAGGATACAACGTTTTTCAAATTTTATTTTTTAGAAGTGCAATCCCACTTATTATTTTAATTGTATTTTTATTAAAGGATACATATTTTTTAAAAACAAATAAACTTAAAAATCATTTCATACGGTCTATATTTGGCATTTTAAGTATGATATGTATTTTTTTATCGGCCTCAAAAATTTCTTTGATATCTCTGACATTAATAATTTTTACAATGCCTCTAATTGTTGGCATAATTTCACCTATAATTTTAGGAGAAAAAATACGAAAGGAAGTTTACTTCTGTAGCTTGCTTGGTTTTATAGGTATATTAATTGGATTAGGACCATTAGATAGAGAAGTTAATTTTTATCATTTCATAGCGTTATTAGGGTCTTTTTTTTACGCTATGGTAGCCATAAGCGTCAGAAAATTAGGTGAAACTGATAGTGTTTTAACGACGTTTTTCTATTTCACTTTATTTTGCATCATCTTTTCATCGATAACATTACCTACAGTGTGGATAACTCCCAACTTTTTGGATTTATTAATTTTTATTTTTATTGGATTGATGGGTGCGACAGGGCAATATTCAATGGTAAGGGCGTACAAAGAAGGAAATGCCAATTTTATTGCACCATTCGAATATCTTCAGTTTTTGTGGGCACTTATATTAGGCATCATTATTTGGAATGATAACCCCGATGTTTTTAACTTCTTAGCGGCATTTTGTATTATATTATCGACATTAATTTTGTCACGGAAAGTAAATTAGGAAATTTCAGCTCCCTTTGAAAGGATGACAGTTAAAACATTTTAACATATAAATTCAAAAATTATATAATGCTTAAAAGCACGTAAAAACATAAATGTCTCATGTCACCATATATATTATATGCCGAACTTGTTAATTCCGCTTATCGTCACTGGAAATAATTAGGCCTTCATCACAAAAACTAAATTCTGTTAACTCGTCATTTCATATCATAAATTAATAATTGATTACCAACAGTGACCATAAGTTGCTTGTTTTTCGGTCCACCAATAGCAACATTACTTACAAATCCAGCCATTGCAGATTTACTTTTACCTGACTCTGGTTGAATTAGCTCTAGTTGTTTACCTTCAGGCGAAAAAATTGCAAATCCTTCATGTCCACCTGATACATACAGATTTCCATTCCTATCCACTTGCAACCCATCAGCAATATATCCGAATGTAGGATGAGGGCGTTTTCCACTCTCAATTTTCACCCACGGCCTTTTATTCGTGAGGTCATCTCCATCCACCTCAAATCGATAAACGACACCGTCGGCTGAATTAGCCACATAAAGAAATTTTTCATCGTTGGAAAAAGCTATTCCATTAGGAATTTCAACTGAACCAGTTTTTAAGGTAACTTTGCCATCTTTTATTTGATATACTCCGCGAACTGGTTGCTCTTCTTCCGCAATTTCACACCCAAAACCTTTAAATGTAATTCCATACATAGGATCAGTGAACCACACCGACCCATCTTTTTTTACGGCTATATCATTAGGACTATTTAATTTTTTTCCGTTGTAAGTTGATGCAGAAATATTATTTTTACCACTAGGATTGGTGAAAGACACTTTACGGCAATGGTGTGCTATCCATATATTATTTTTATGATCAATATTTAACCCGTTAGCGAATCCAGAATTGTCCATCCATATTTTTACGTCACCATGAGTGTCTAAACTGTATATCTTATTCATTGGAATATCTGTGAATAACCACATATTTTTATGGCCTACCCAGACCGGTCCTTCAGTAAACCCATAACTATCGCCTACTACAGTTGCGGGTAATTTTAGAAATTCAGAACTAATTACAGCAGTAGAGGTAAACATCAAAGTTAGAAAGGAAACAAAAATACACTTAATTTTTTTCATAATAACTCCCTCTATTTATTAATTAATATCAAACCAATTTGAATAATTTCCGCAGTAGATTTGTATTTCAGGAAACATTCTTTCCTTTTGTTCATGCACTAGATAGAAATTATGATAGAGCGGTTGGCTTATAAATCAAAGCAATAGCCTCGCCTTTTAAGCAGTATTCCGTCGAGGACTGTTCCGGGAATTCACCCGCGGCGGCTTTCTACTCCATAGTCACTCTTTAGTGCATAGTCCTGCCACAATAGGCACTTACTATGTGGAGGAGGGGTAACCCTACGACGTCTTACTATCTATCCTTAAATTCTCTTTCTAGATTGAACTAAATTTGTCCTTATTGAAATAGAATTAATCCAAATTTGAAATCGTGAGTGGAAAAAAATTTGGTTAATTTATGGAAATAGTATCAGACCCAATAAAACGTCGACTGCCAATTTATAGTAAAAACCATCATTAGAATTTCGGTTAGGTTGGGAATATTGACAAGCCTCCGGCTGTTTTCGTTATAGTTGGTTACAACCATATACCGCTAGTTCGTGACCCACTTTTATAAAATTAACATCGCATTACTCTTCATTAAGACAGCTCCTTTCTCGAAACACTTTTTCTATCCCCCCTTATTCAATACCCTGTTTCTTTTTCCAGTCGACTACGCGACCTAAGGTTGGATCGTCTGGCCGTTGCCGGTAGTAAGGTACGAGCGGACGTATTTTGTTAAACAGCCGCCATAAGTCTTTCATTGGTTCGTCATGGTCGTCGACGCGAAGGTTCACGATCGGATAACCCTCATTCTCATGCACAACGACAGCTGCAGCGCGCTGGCCGTCCGGCTGACCCCCAGCATCCGTGCCTGCGCTTATCGAATGCATTAATCGCGTCTCAATATCCTCTGCTTCAAATTCTCGCATGGCATTGGCCATCGCAGATACAACACCTTTATCCACGACCGCATTGCCCATAACGACCCAACCGTCGCCGGTCTCGTGCCCTGCCCAAGGGTTGTTACTGGCTCCCGTACGCACAGCGGTTCGTCCAAAGCGGTCAACAATTCCCAATTGGCGAAATTCAATAAAGGGGTCGCTCGCTTCCAATTCGGACATCACCCGAGCAGCGGGATAACCCAATTCAAGCAATTTGATGGCAAGTGGACCAAGCCGAGGGTCCGTCGAAGCTTGCGTTCCTACCGCACCGACATTCGCCATTACGGAGGGAACCCGGCTTCCCGTGGCGATCTCGCCTGTCGTAACAGCCACGCCAAGCCGGCCGGTTCGGGGACAACGACCGATGGCTGTAAAAGTGTGCTGATTGGGCCCCCGCGTAAACACGACACCCCTCAGAACATCCGCAGTGTAATTTTTTTTCATAAGCTCCCTCAGCCTTTTGCCATTAACAATATCCACTTTTATACGTCGACACAGAAATCAAGGCCGATGAACGAACCAGCCACCGCCGCGAGGCCGGCCGATGGGCGCTGACAGAAATACGAACAAACTCGCTTGATAGGGGTACGCGCCATATACCACACCGCCAAACGGCTAATGTTTTCGGCCGTGATAGAGTTCAATGATCGGGACAAATAATCACCTACTCAGAACTAGTTGCCCAAATTGCTTGTCCCTACTTAGCCGCCTTGTTCCAATAAAATATTACTAAAAAAAGCTGACAGCGCAGCAAAACCATCAAGTGGTAGGATATTCGCCACATACTGGTCCGGCCGCACAATCACCATGCATCCTTTCCGCCTATCAATGCCGCGCAAATCAAATATATCGGGCCCATTCTTCAAGTCGGGACAAAATGCCTTTTCACTGTCAATCAGCCCGAAACGGCCTTTTGGCGGGCGCAGCAACACTGGCAGATCACCCAGATTTATTGACCTGAAACCTCTTTGCACGATACCTCGCACATCAATGACGGCATCGATATCCTCTCCGGGTCGGCCATAGCTGTGCAGCGGCGAGTTGGGGTCGGCATAAAGATAATGGCAAAGATGTGCCAGCGGGCTGTCGGATGCCGCTGGATGCGCCGCATCGGCAAACAGAAACAGCCGCCAGCGTCCGTCAGCGCGCACAGTATGTCCTAGATGCATCGGCTTAGCGTCCGCCAGCCGGATCACTGGCGCCGAATGCAAACGCATGCCAATTTCAAATCCATTAGCAAGATGTTGATATTCCCGCTGGCCGGTTAGTTGCGATGGATCATACCGAACCGAAACGCCGGCAGTGTAGCGGCAGTGTTCAACAAAATATTCCTGAAATTTTGACGGATTACCCATCCCTCGCGACTGTGCAGCAAGGATACACGTCCATTCTTGATCAAAAGCGATCAACTGGCGTGCCACCGCCGCGCGTTCAGCCGAGTAGGTACGCAGCAGCTTGGGGGCCGCACGCCCCTGCAGCACCGCAGCTAGTTTCCAGCCTAGATTAAAGCTGTCGCCCATGGATACGTTCATCCCCTGTCCCGCCTTCGGACTATGTGTATGGCAGGCATCACCCGCAATAAACACCGAGGGCAGGGGACCGTCTGGTGCGTCGCTGGCATTGTCGAACCTGTCGGTCATACGCTGACCAATTTCATAAACCGACCACCAGATGGTCTCCTTTACCACGAAGCTATAGGGGTGGAGGATGCGTTGCGCTCCGGTTATTAATTGTTCAAGTGTTATATGTCGACTACGCGCACGTTTTCCATCGCCAAGCGTCTCTAACTCGACATAGATCCGTGCCATGTAGCCACCTTCTCGTGGGATGATCAGCAGGGCGCCGCTACCAGGCGCCTGAACCAGTGTTTTCTGACGAATGTCCGGAAAATCCGTAACGACAAGCACATCCATAACACCCCACGCCTTATTGGCGGAATCGCCTTTCAGCTCCAAGCCCATGGCAGTCCGCACAGCGCTGCGCGCGCCGTCACAACCCACTACGTATCGGGCCCTGACCCTTTCCTCCGTTGGGGTTGCATCCGCGGGATTGTGGACGATCGTTGCTGTCACCGGACTTATTCCCGTTTCAGCAACGTCAAGCCTTTCGAGCCGACGATCATAATCGGGCACCAGACGATGCGCCGAACGCTGCATGACCTCCAGATACATATCATGGACACGTGCCTGGTTCAGAATGACGTGCGGCATTTCCGATAGTCCGTCCTCAACATCCTGTATGCGGCCTGTCCGGACAATTTTATCGGCGTTATCAAGATCGGTTTTCCAGAAGGTGGTCTCATTCACCCAAAAGGCTTCACGCATCACCATATGCGCAAACCCGAACGCCTCGAACATTTCCATTGAACGACAGGACACGCCATCGGCCTGACCCTTTTCCATTGGACCAGATTTAGCTTCAACTATGCGTGTAACGATATCCGGAAAGGCTGAAAGCTGTGCTGCCAGGGTCAACCCTGCCGGCCCGCTACCAACAATCAGCACATCAACGCTTGAGGGCAGCCGCTCGGTCTGCGGCGCACTAGCAGCCGGTGTTATTGTCGGGTCGCCCGGGCGAAACCCGTTAAGGTGAAACTGCATGACTGCCGCCAGTTAAAAAACTACATTCAAAATCCTAGCAGGGTTGGAACGACTGGCAAACGCGTCATTTTAGCTAACTTTTTTTTTGAGCCGGGTGCCAGCGCGAGGAGTATACCAAAAGTCATTCATCGACAGTTAATTAACAGGAAATACATCCCTCAGAATGTTAAGCGGTTACGTCAAGAAGCCGGCCCAGTTCTTTTTCGGCACGCGCCGCAGCTCGTATCACGGCAGCATTAGCCGCAAAACTTTTCTGCTCGATGTTTAACTCCATTAACCCTTCCGTGCGAACCAAAGCAGGGTCGCCATTCAACGAATTTGGAGCATGGGCGGTAACCACTTTTTCAACAGCCTTGCCCGCTCGTCCAGTACTTTGCGTAAGGCCAAAAATGGCGTTGGATAGTACAGATGTAATCGGCATCGTCATTCTCCTTCATCCTCACTATAGAGATGCCGCAATGGGCCGACAGTGACGATCATCACAGTATAAAGAATTTGTCGACTATGCAGCAGTCAGGATCCTTGGAAAATTCCAAAAAAACCGCACACCCAATGAAAAATCGTGCGCCACATCTACAAAATTTGCGCAAGCTATCGCCGGGAATCGGAGCGGAATGTTTCAAGCGTATGAACAATAGAAATTTGAGAACCACGAAAATTTAGTGAGCCAGTTAGCGAGAGTTCGCTTTACATAACCCAAACCCAAACAGTGCCGCGATACGGTTTAAGCCATTCGTCTGGCGTTGCGTATAAACCTGAATAACTGATTAATTATCTGCTAATTTCGAAAGTTATTAATGCGAATCGTGAGCAGCACCAACCGTATCGCCCTCTTCCAATAACATAAAAGTTCCTGCGGCATAATCCGAATGCGCACGCCGATGCTCTTGGAGTGCGTTCCACTCGCTCGTCCCCATCATCGCTTTGGCTTGCTCATAGTCTTCAAATTCTACGATCACGTTCAAATCGTGGGAATTCCCTTCATGCCCGTACGTAACCGAAGTACGTGTGAGAATTTTGCCGCCATTGCGTTTTAAGAATGGGCCAATTTGTTTGGCAAAAGTCCCAATGAATTGTTCTCTATCAGTAAATTTTATTAATCCAATTACATAGCCTTTAGCCATTAGAAATTCTCCCCTGGTCGCTTTTTTTTGACGATCATTCAAATTAACTTCCGATGCCGTGCAAAAAGATCAAGTCCAGTAATTAAAAATTAGCCCGATTGTTTCTAGCCACTCCCTGAACCACCTGTAATACCCCATCGGCCATCTTTAAAAATGACAATGTAAAGTGATTTATAGAGCCCAATGATCGTGCCGTCAGCCTGATAGCGCCCAAACCTAACTAATGCGTGGTATTTCGTGTCGCTAAATTTTTCCAAGCTTAGTTCACCTAATTCTGAATAGCCCCATCCGTCGTCGGAGACATGGTTCTGAAACCACAAAAAAAGGTCGTCCGCGGTTTTCCATTCATAAACGTTATTATTTCCCATCACCCTGAAATGTGGGAAATGGCACGCCACGGATATACCTTGCGGGTCTTTTGCGTTTAGAGAAAAAAAATAACGCTCTATTGTGTTCGTAACTGCTAGTTCGCCCATATCCCCTTGCACTCCCGGCCAGCTCTTGGGTCAATTCGTTTAATTTAAGGTATTCAAAGCAACTCTTAATGCCTAGTGAGGAGATCAAGTCAGATGTTGTCGCAACCCACTAACAGGCGACATAATAATGATCAAATTCGAAAATCTCTGTCCCCATCGGCCCACGTCACCCCAAATTATAGCAACATGATAAGTGTTTTAACCGCACCTCTATTTGCGCGACGGTGGCAGGGCGAATAAATTCGCTTCGTGCGAAGACAACGGTGAGCAAACAATCCTGAAAATGGCAGACAGTCGTGAACATCGCCCCCTGCGCGGCATCGCACTCAGCGTATTTGGCATTGGTTGTATAACATTTAACGACTCCATGATGAAGTTGGTAGTAAACGATCATCCCATTGGGCAAGCCATCTTCATTCGTGGCGTGTTCGTCCTACTACTGATTACTCTGCTGGTGTGTCGGAAAGGTGGATTGCGCAGATTGCAGATTCATAGCATGCGCTTGCAGATTTGGTCCGCGATCCTACTGGTGTGTCCAATCTTCCTGTTCATGTTCGCGCTGAGCCAACTACCGCTGTCCATCGCGACCATTATCTTTTTCACTAATCCCCTATTCGTGTGTTTGTTTGCATCGATTTGGTTAAGCGAACGGATAACCTTGCTGTTAGGTTCAGCCGTCGTACTTGGATTCTTCGGCGCGGCTCTTGTTTTAAACCCGACTTCGAGCGCATTCGAATGGGTTTTGCTAGCTCCACTTACTGTAGCATTATTGTCTGCAGTCCGAGAACTACTACTCCGTCAAGCCATGGCAGGTGAAACCGCTGTTTCAACGCTGTTTTACGCGACCCTCGCCGTCACGGTCGTGGCGTCCTGTACATTCCCCCTGGGATGGGTCTCGATGGACGGACAGGTATACGGCCTTTTAGCTCTGGCAGCGTGCGGCTTCGGACTGGGTATTTATAGCATGACCGAAGCGTTACGTTTTGCCCCTGCAAGCCTGGTCGCGCCCTACAAGTACACAGCTATCGTTTGGGCGTTGTTACTGGGTTACCTTTTTTGGGGTGAAGCGCCAACACCGATCGTATGGCTCGGCACTGCTTTTATTATCACCTCCGGCGTAGCAGTTTTATACGATCAACGGATGCGGACCCGTTAATGCAAAACGCATAATCGAAATAGCCAAGTCCGATCCCATTCTAAAATTTTTGTCGGCGGCTGGAGCAAATCGGCTGGCGGAGCACTTCAAAATTTCCCGCTGGTCAAGTGTCGTATTTTCTATTTTATAACACGGACAATCTGCCTCTTACTTACTGACACCAACTTATATAAATCACCAGCGATTCCATCCTCTGCAACAGCATCGTAGGCGCTTTGCACTGCGCTCAATGAGGGATAGCTAGCCCCAAACAAAAACCTTTTCCCAGTAGCAGTGTCACCTACAACAAACTGACCATATCTTCCGGACATACACCCGTTTGCATTGAGTACACCTGCAAACTTGGTAACTGTTTCCAATGCAGGATCATCAGCCGTACCCACCGTGAGTACGATATACTTTGGATCCCCTCCGGACGTTCCAAATTGCAAAAGGTTTTTGACAATTGTTCTCCCGAAAATATCAAATTTACCGCTTTCAAGCGTTTGCTTAGTTATTGGTGCTTCCATGAACGCATCATAGACACTCTCAATGTCACCCATACTCTCAAAGAATTGAAACGCCACCAAAGCTCCAACATTGGAACCAGATTGTATCATGCCCAACCGCACCGCTTGCGCTCCATTGGCCAACGAAATTTCTTTCCATTGCTTCATGGCCTTGATGCCCTGATCGCGGTAATCGCCTGCCACTCTTGCGCGTGTAATGACTCCGTATTGCATCTGTTGGTTAACCTTCGTGAGTTTAAGAAACAAAAAATGCTAGCACTGCCATGACGTGTGATTGCACAAACTTTTGGGAGAAACCGACAAATTTTATATTAACCTGATTACCGATCATCCGCGGGTTCCGTCGAAAAACGTACATTACGTATAAATTGTGGCTATTGCTCAGCCGGACGCTTCGCAGAGCAACCCACATTCTCCACTCCCGCAACGCCCTTTGTTTCTCTCCGTTAACGAGCCACAGATCTGCTTGTCCACATAAGTTGACTCGAAGAGATCAAGTCCGGCGACCCGGCCGCCCATCGGTTCGTGGAGGACGTTGTTGGAACGCCGATAAAACTCCCGTGTTCATAGGTGCTTTGTCTGCCTTATGATAAAACATGTATTGTGTGCTTTGCGCGACGGTGTACCCCTCGCGAAACGGAAATGGGAGAGAACAGCATGGATATAAATGAAATACCGGTGCTAGCGAGACGCGAAATAGAGGCACGCATCGCGGGACCCTTGATCAAGGCGTTCATGGAAGAGTTTGGAAAGAAAAAAACCATAGAGATTGCCTCAAACGTGATCTTGAAACTGGCGCAGGAAAACGGCCGCGACCTTGCAGCACGCGCAGGCGGCAACACCTTCGACGACCTCGCTAACGCCACCACACAATGGTCGGCGGGAGGTGCGATCCAACGTGAAGTCCTTGATAAAAGTGAAACGAACTATGATTTCAATATCGTCCGATGCAAATACGCTGAGATGTATAAAGAACTCGGCCTAACCGATTTGGGATTCGTCTTTTCCTGCGGGCGCGACGGCAGCATGTACAGCGGGTTCAATAAGAAGATCAAGCTCGAGCGTACACAGACGATCATGCAAGGCGCGGAGTATTGCGATTTTAGACTGGCAATTGAAGAGGATAACACCTCTCCCGGTGATGCTGATTAAGAACAGGCGAAATACATTCCCTAACTTCTGAAATCTGAATACAGCGTATTCAATCTTTGAATAACGCAGCAATTAGGAAGTATTACAACCAAGGCATTGACGAAATCAGTGTCCCAGCACGTTTCCGCTTATATAAATTTTCTCCGCCGCGCGAGAAGATCGATATCGACGAGCGGATATTTATCTGTGAACAATCAAAAGTTGAATATCACTTCGACTTGCTTTCTTTCGGGAGGAGCTGCAACAAACTCAGCGTAGCCGCCAAGGATTTCCGCTGCTTTTGGGCCATTCGCTTCCTGTTCTGCAGCTGTTTTGTAAACTACAACGACCACACAGCTATCATCACCTTTATCTAGCACGAGAAATTGCTCCATCCCAAGGTCTTGGATTTGACCTTTTATTGATTCGGTATGCGCTTTCATAGCATCCATTTGTCCCGGTCTTATTTTCATTTCGATATATGATGCAAACATGACTTCCTCCATTTTAGTTACGTCAACTATCATCCATTCGACTGGAGTTTTTTACCACAACTAAGTCAACCTCGAATGCCTCCCAGAACGCAGAGCAAACTCAGATCGCCGTTGCGACACACAAGACAGGGAAATTAACAAACCCAAATCGACCTTCTTTATCTGCATCACTCAGCTGCGAAAGCCAGAGATTTGCATCTTCTTCAGAAACGCCTTGGCTTGTGGAAAACTTGGCTATCAACTTGGACAGATAGTATGCTGTTGTTCCTGCGTGAAGCGCGGTATCAAGAAATGAGATGTTTGTGCGCGTCAAACTACCGAAACCGCTCTTCTCCAACAGTGCAGGTAACTCCAACGGTAGCATTTGGTGAAAGCAATGCGCTCGCCAAGCTTCATTAATTTGTTCATTAAGCTCTCTTTCGGCGCCGTAAAAACGACAATGTTCCCAAAGTATTGAAACAATAGCTATAGGACAGCCTGGTTTCAAAACACGCCGAGCCTCTTCTATAGCTGCACTTACATCCTCGATATATTCATAGACTTGAAGCGCAGCTAACCCATCAAATTGGGCATCATCAGACGGTATTTCTGCTGCGGTACCTTTAATGATACTCACACAGGCAAGCTCTTGGCAGATGGCCCTCGCATTTTCCAACATTTGGGGGCTACTATCGATACCGATTACGCGCCCCTCATCACCGGCGGCATTCCCAAGCTCACGGACAAGATGCCCCCCGCCGCAACCAACATCCAAGTACGATTTCCCGCTGCGAACTTCTAATCCTTCCATAACCGCATATCTGCGGCTGTTTCCTGCTTTACCCTCTGATACTTTTCGTTGCCATTCAGCAACTTCTCCGCTGAAATCCACTGCACAATCTCCACAAATTAACTGTCTTCATCTTCAAATTAAATTCAAATGTCGCGCGAGGAGACCAAGTCCGGTGATTAACTAGGATGACTACCACTCGCAAAATATCGGACCAGAGACAGGATCTGTAACACCGAGTTCTGGCGAAATTTCCTGAAGATATTTCCGGCATTTATCAAGATTTTTAATCATCTTTGGGCGAGCATCTAGCAGGGCTTGCTCACTCTCAAATATGTTAATTACAAGAAAGCTGAGATCACCCGTTTTGGCCCAGACTCATTGCATTTCGCCAACATTTTGGATACCCTTAACCTCCTCCATAAATGTATCTGCCTCTCCCTCCTTAATCAAAAACCTTACGCTCGTAGCATATTTAGGCATACCAAGTGTGCTCCTTATGCTTTCAGCAATTACTTAACTCTTATGAGGCATCGATCTTAGCAATTCGCAGACTTTTCGTGTTCCAAAGTTTTGGGCTAGTATGGGAATAGTTTTCAGCGCACAGGTCTAAACCACGCCGAGACCCAGTGCATCGCGAGCAGATCAATGCCAGCGATCACACGGCCCAGCTACTCACACTAATGATATGCGAATGAATTATGCACCCTTTTAAATAGATAAGTTCAAACTACAGTTTTTTTTAGTATCTATTTAATAGGGGGAGGGTATTCCAATTATGGATAAACATCTGGGGAACTGTTTTTGCGGAGAAATACAAATTGAAGCTTCAGGAGCTCCAGAAGGAATGGGCTACTGCCATTGCTCATCTTGCAGATCTTGGTCGGCTGCTCCCGTTAACGCTTTTACATTATGGAAACCAGAAGCTATTCGCGTAATAAAGGGTGCAGATAAGTTAAAGAACTTCGAAAAAACAGAAGTCAGCCAGCGGCAATACTGCGGTGATTGTGGTGGACATGTCATGACAGGTCACGCCCCCCTTGGATTAGTAGATGTTTACGCTGCTACGCTTCCTTCTTTAGATTTTGAACCCGGCGTACATGTCAACTATTCAGAAACCGTCTTACCTATGCGAGATGGTCTACCAAAATTAAAAGACTTTCCGGAAGAATTAGGTGGATCAGGTGAAATAGTGCCTGAATAGCTTGGACTGATTCCAGGGACCATCGACCGTTCAAAATTTGCTGCGCTATGGGAAAGCGTTTTGATCTACAAACTTGCACCCTATGACGTACTGAACTGACCAGTTTTATTAGGTATGCCTATAGTTTATTCTTCTTTTTTGCTTGTTCTATCATTTCATCCAATGATGAAAAGATATCAAGCTTCGTAGATAACTGACATTGGCGTCCTTCAAACACCAATGTTTCACGATTTAGTGTCCTAGGAATCGACAAAATTCTCCATTGCACCTTATCGGTGCCAATCAACTCGTATGACTTCACATACTCTTTTTTCTTTTCATATCCTTTCACTATCCATTTCGTTGCCTTTCCATCCGTAAATGTGATGCCGAAACGATCAGCCCCAAAACAAATTAGAGCCTTACCATCCAAATCGTTTGCAGCCTGGGCTGTTCCCGCAGTCACAAGGAACGTGGAAATAAGCGTTCCGAATATTGTTGAACGCATCCTCAATCGTCTTGGATTGCAAACCATTTCGGTTGTCCTTCATGTGACACTCAACAGTCAGAAATTTCGTTATATGGTATTTTTGCATCCTAAAATATCAACTTCTGGAATATCTGAAATTTCATTTATGGAACCATGCGATTTGCATTCAGCATACACATGCTTGCACTCTGTCATGCGCTGAAAGAAATAGATTTTATAAAAAAGGAGAGAACGTTATGCCCAAAGGTTACATTATTGCTCACCCTAATTTAACCAACCCTGAAAAATTTATATCAGAATACGGCTCAAAGGTAGCTGACGTCGTAGAACAGTATGATGGTCAATTTTTAGTAAGAGGTAGTAACGTACCTTATCGTGAAGGGGACCCCACGGATTTAAATGTAGTTGTTGAATTTCCGAGCCTAGAAAAGGCAATGGAATGTAAAAATAGCCCCGAGTACAAAAAAATAGAGGCAGGACGTACAGAAAATATGACTGGTATGTTCATCGTTGTTGAGGGTGTGTGAAAGTTTAGGTGGAGAATAAATTTTTTCTGTTTCAACACCATTTGCAATACTTACGCACACATTCACGGCCAAGGTCTTATGCACTCTTGAATTAGGTGGGGGACTTTCGTTTCGCAAGGATGCATCATTTAAAAACCCATGCATAACCAACCCTTATAAAGAGATCACAATAATGAAAAACACGATATTGAGTGTTGGTTGCCTGTTGCTCATGGGGTTGTCTTGGGAAGTTAGTGCTTATGATGAAGACGATTTGAAGCGACTTTTGGAAACTAACGGATGTAAAAAGTGTGACTTGAATGGGGCAGATTTGGCTAAGGCAAAACTGGCAGGGGCAAACCTGCGCGAGGCAAATCTGGCTTTGACGGATCTGGCTGAGGCCAATCTGACTGGCGCAGATCTGACTAAGGCAAATCTGAGAGGGACAAACCTGAAGAAGGCAGACCTGAGAAGGTTGAATCTGACTGAGGCAAATCTGTATTGGACAAATCTGAAAGGGGCAAACTTACTGCAGGCAAATATGGCTAAGGCATATGTGGAGGGGGCACAATTGACCAAGGCAAATTTGAGTGGGGCAAATTTGACTGGTGTATCGTTATGGAAGACAAAATTGGAAGAGGCAAACCTGGAAGGCATAAATCTAAAAGGGGCAAATTTGACTGGTGTGAATCTGTCTGGGGCAAATCTTTCGGGTGCAAATCTAACTGAGGCGAATCTGGAAGGGTTAAGTCTGGAAAGGGCAAACCTGACTAAGGCAAATTTGGAAGGGGCAATTCTGAATAATGTAAATATGACTAAAGCAAATCTGAAAAGGGCAAATTTGAATGGGGCAAATCTGGAAGGCTCAAATTTGGAAGGGGCAAATCTGAATTATTCAAACCTGCAAGGAACAAATCTGACGAATACAAACTTGACTGATGCAGTTTTAGCATCCTCGAGAAACTTTAATACTGCCAACACAACAGGTGCCAATTTCTGTCGGACGATAATGCCTAATGCTTCTAAGAATAAGGCGAGGTGTTAGAGACTGAGATTACATCTCTACATTAGTCACCAAGTTGGCAAGATGGTCCTGATCCACCGCAGAGCTGAGGCTTTGGTCGGGAAACTTTTAGTGATTGGGGGAAGGCCCGATCTTCTACCCCCTACGCTTTAGCTGCATTTATTCTGCGCCCGCAAGCTGAGTTTCAAATCGGCATTAACATAAGTTAACATATATAAATTTTAATAGGGACTTCAAAATCATATAGAGACACTAGTTATGGGCATTACCAGAGCAAACTACGCCAAAATCGATACCATCATTCGGCGGGTGAATACCTGGGATGAATTTGATCCAGAGACACCGAAGCGCTGGGGCCTCAGCTTAATGATCAACATGGAAGACCTGGAGGGTCTGCGGTACTGCTTGACGTTCTCCGGCGTCGACAACGAGATCCAGCATTATGGCTTGCTGCTTAGACAGTTCCGCCAAGCGCCAGGATGATAGTGCGACAGTGAACGAACGAATTCTATCCAAGATCAAGGTCGTTGACATGACGGAGGGCGTGGCCGGCCCCTATGCGGCCATGCTGCTGGCCGAAATGGGTGCAAACGTCGTCAAGGTCGAGCGCCCGGCCGGAGACTGGTCCCGGCCGACGGACCACTTCCAGGTCGAGGGCGAAGCGAACGCCCAGTTCATAGCGCTCAACCGTAACAAACGTGACATCAGCCTCGACGTTGCCAACAGCCAGGGCAAGGCCATCCTGCACCGTCTGATCGCCAGGTCGGACGTGCTAATTTCGAACTACCGTCCGGGCGTCATGGCCAAGCTTGGCCTCGACTACCACACCTGCTGCGCGGTCAAGGACGACCTTGTCTACTGCACGATTTCCGGTTTCGGCCAGGACGGCCGCTACGCCACCTCCCCCGCAAGCGACACCATCATTCAGGCGATGAGCGGCGTCATGAGCGTGGTAGGAGAACCGGACGGCCCACCCTTACGCGTCGGGTTTCCTCTGATTGACATGGCTGCGGCCAACTCCACCGTGCAATCAGTGCTGCTGGCATTGTACGGCCGCTTGGAAGGACGTGGAGGCGCGTGCATCGACGTCAGTCTTATGGCGGCCGCGCTCGCCATGATGAGCGGAGGCTTCACACGCTTCCTGTCGTCGAACAAGGTTCCAGAGCGGCAAGGCAACCAGAACTCGAACCTGGCGCCGGCCGGCGCGTTCAAGGCCGGGGACGGCCGTTATCTCAGCATTGCTGTTCTGCGCGATTCCCACTGGCTGAAGTTCTGCACCGCCATGGAGCTCGGCGATCTCGCAGAGGATCCGCGGTTCGTCACCAATGCGCTTAGGGTCGAGCACCGAGACGCGCTGGATGAGGTCATCACGCCCATGCTGGCCTCCCGACCGGCGGCCGAATGGTTGGAGCGTCTGCGCGCGGCGGATATCCTGTGCGGCCCGATCAACAACTTTGCCGACGTTGTCGCTGACGCGAACCTCGCCCGGAACCTGCCTCTGGTGGACCCGATGGCCGTAGACGTTCCCATGACGGTCGGCGCCCCGATCCAGCTGAACGGCGCCTATGCGGCAACAGTTCGGCCCGCGCCCGCCAAGGGTGAGCACACCCGCGAGATTTTGGCCGAGTTAGGCTTCACCCGCGCAGAAACGGAGGCGTTCCTAAGGAATGGCGTGGCCTTCATCGCGGATGACGATCAACTAGACTAAAACGCATTCGGACCCGCAGGTCGCTAACCATCTGATTTTAAGAAGAGAAGGTTGGTGGGTCCGACAAGACTTGAACTTGTGACCTCCGCCATGTCAAGATGGCGCTCTAAACCATTCCAGCTCAGACTAAAGTCTTCGCCTCTGAGCTACATTCTCACATAACCCCATGATTTCACGATTAAATTGAGTGATAAAAATTTACGTTTTATGTTTTGTTCTTTGCTTAAAGAATGTTTGAAATTGAAAATAAAACTCACTAAATTTCGTAAAATAGTTGTTTTGGAATTATTTTTTTTGACACCAAAACTGGTACATTCCTAAAAATATATCTGGGTTTTTACTTTCTATTTCCTCCCAAGCATCAAGGCAATAAAGAGTTTCATTATAAAATGAATATTCGTCAACTATTTGCGCTATATTTTGATGTTCAAAACCACAGAAAGTTAAACCTAGATTTTCAAGAAAACATTTTATTTTAGGTATTGAAAAACGATGCTCCTGCACATGAAATAAGAGATCTCTAATTGAACTCATATTAAAGAGATCGCTAAATACCCTTGTGTGTTTGTAATAATCTTTCTCTGAACTAAAAATACGGTTTCGAAATAATTTAATATTATTATCAATTGCATTTATATTTTCGTTATTTATCTCATCTCGAATTTTTACGATATGCCGCCGAGCCAGCTCACTGTACAGACCGATCTTCATTAATCCAGAATCGTTAAGACATCCCACAAGTGCTCTCCAGCCTGCCATGGGGTCATGCATATGATGGAGAACTCCTACACTCTCAATAATATCAAAAGTCCGTTTAATTTCTCCTACGTCTAAAATATCTGCTTG
>MDTE01066381.1_pt1 | contig 22515 bp, 10 predicted proteins | sample 811231 | NCBI WGS metagenome assembly MDTE01 (sample SAMN05326651, study PRJNA326480) | marine metagenome | isolation source: seawater | place: Indian Ocean: Red Sea | collected 2010 | reverse complement strand
GACGAGCAGGACATTGAATAGCCACCCCCGACAATTTATAGAAAAGGGCTTTGTGTGTTGCGAAGTCGGCGTATGGAAGGGGGATCTTTCCGAGACTCTTCTCAAAAGAGAACCGTCCGAACTCCATTTGGTCGACCCCTGGGCCCACCGGGACCGGCCAGGCATGTGGTATAGCATAGGCCAGGCGGGTATGGACACCGTACATAAGTCCGTAGTCGAAAGATTCAAGGACGAGCCGGCGGTAAAAATCCACAGAATACCCTCGCTCGAGACCGACTTCCCACCAAACACCTTCGACTGGGTATATATCGACGGCGACCATGATTATCCCGCCGTCCTGAAAGACCTCGAGCATTTTTACCCGATGGTCAAACCCGGGGGTTACCTGTGCGGTGACGATTACGGATGGGATCGGGGAGGAGCGGACGGGGGTCCCAAGCGTGCGGTTGACGAGTTTGTAGAGAAACGGGGGCTTGAACTCCTCCTCATGAAAAGTTCGCAATTTTTGATTAGAAAAGAATGACCGACCAGGACCAGCAGCTCGCTGACCTCATACGCCTCGACCCGGAAGTCTGGTTCGGCACGTTTGGGGTCATCAAGGACAAACGGGGCAAGGACATCAAGCCCGTACCGAATATTTTGCAGAAGCGAATGTTCGAACACTACAGAAAGTGTCAGATCGAGGGGCTCCCCTGCAAGATGATCATCCTGAAACCCCGGCAGAAGGGTGCGAGCACATGCGCCCAAGCTCTGACATACCACCATATGAGGAAGCACGACAACCTGAACGGCTCTCTTATGGGTGACATCAGCGGTACTTCGGACAAGGTTTTCGAGATATACCGCCGGTACGCGGAGAATGACCTTTTTCCGTGGGACGAAAGCGGAGGGTCGTTGGCCGATGGCGGGAGTCTGGCGGATTTGATCAAGCTCAAGAGCAAGAGCGCATACGGTAAGGAAACCGCCGGATCCAAGAATGCCGGTCGATCCGGTACCATTCAGGTTGGTAACATGACGGAGGTTGCATTTTGGCCCATGGCCGGGGAGAGAGACCCTGCACTGGGATATTTGCAGTCCTTGTACGACGGTGACAATGTTTCGCTCGTCGTTGCCGACTCTACGCCTAACGGCCCTGCCGGTTGGTTTTATCGTACCTGGGTCCAGGATAACGAATGGGCCAAGATATTTGCCGCCTGGTTCGAGTTCGACGACTCCGTTATTCCTTTCAAATCTGAAGACGAACTTCAGAATTTCAAGGATTCTTTGACCGATGACGAGAAGTCCGAGATGGAACGTTTTGAAGTCAGCTGGGAGAATATGCATTGGAGACGCCGTACGCTTCAGGACAAATGTAACGGAGATATCAGCAAATTTCGCCAGGAGTATCCGTCCGATCCCGAGGAATGTTTCTTAATGTCCTCCCGCCCTCGTTTTCACATTGGAAATCTCGATCAAATGACGAAATGGGCCAAGGATCAGAAGTACATAATGGGAACGATTGGCATTCAGACCGACGAAAAAACCGCCAGTTTCAAGCCCGATAGGGGAGGGAATTGGAAAATTTACGAGGAACCCGAGCACGATTCGAAATATTTGGTCTCCGTGGATACCTGCACCGGTGAGGACCAGCAAATGCAGGGTCTGGCCGCCGATCCCGATTTCCATTCCGTCCAGGTTTGGAAGGCCCCGTACGAGGATTGGCACCAAAATTGGCATGTCCCGCGTCTTGTCGCTTTGCATCACAGCCGATTGGACATTGGCGTGCTTGCCCAGGAGGTCGAGGGGATCGCTCGCTGGTATGGCAATGCATTCATCATCCCGGAAGTGAACAATTCCGGGCTCGCGTTGTTAAAATACCTGCTCGAGTCCGGCCTAACCGTCTATCGACGCCGAAAATACAACGATTCGAGCGGAATGGTGGAAAAGAGCTTCGGATGGAGCACTGACAAGATCACGCGCAAGACGATCATCGATCACATGGCCGCCCAATTGGTCGAGGAAAATTTCGATATTCCCGACGTTGACGTGCTCAAGGAGATGAAAACCTTCGTAATTGACGAACGGGGTAAGCCCACTGCCGCGCCCGGCCACCATGACGACCATGTTCTGGCCGCCGCCATCGCATTGTATAACATTGACAGCGCATCTGCGTACAAGACCCCCCGAAAGAAACAAATTACTAACCGCATGCTCCGCAAGAATCCGGCCCTCATGTGCCCCGACGGGTTCATGCGTGTCCCTTTAGGTGCTATTAAGAAGAATTACAAGCGGTTGAGACCGTAAACCCCCGAATCTAGGATTTCCGCTATGGCCAAAACAACAAGAGGTAACTTCTTTAAGGATGAGACCAATAAACGGATGGATGATCTCTTTTTCGGGTACGAGAAAGACGACGCACCTATAACCAAGTTCGGGAAGTGGGTAGGTTCCGGCATTCAGCGACCCATAACCAACGCCTTTTGGGATCTCGGAGAAATTGGAAATTGGACTTTTGGCGGCGATAATCGCGACCCCCGGGTCTACTACCCGCCCGATTCGGAAAACCCCGCCCCCCAAAACCTTCTCGGCAAAACCGCAAACATAGGACTGACTGCCGCGGGCGGAGGAGTTGGCAAAGAACTTATAAAAAAAGGGGTTGGGCCACACCTGAAGAAGGCCTACGACTATTTTACTAAGACGAATAAGAAGAAGAAGCCTACCCCCAAGAAGCCCGCCGCTGAGAAGAAAACTCTAGCCCAACCGGCCGGCCAATCCAAAGGCGCGGGCGCGAGCTATCCATCCGGACGGAGTGCCCCCAAACCGGCGGGTACCAAGACGCCCACCGCCACCAAGAAGCCCACCGCCACCAAGAAGCCCGACGCCAAGAAGCCCGACGCCAAGAAGCCCGACGCCAAGACCAAAGACGACAAGGGTTTTGTGGCAAGAAACCCCATTAAAACTGCGGTTGGTTTAGCTGGGGCGGGAGCTGTCGGCAAAGCCTACACGGACTACCAAAAAAGCCAGGAGGAGCAAGTCAAGGATCAGGCCATCGATAAGGAGGTAAACGAGTATGTTAATGACTTGTATTCCGAAGTCGATGCTGCCGAAGCCGCAAAAGCCGAAGCCGCAAAAGCCGCCGAAGCCAAGCCAGAGGCCGATCCGCAAAAGAAGACTTTAGAAGAACCCGACAAAGGCCTTTCAGACGCAACTCGCACCCGTGTGATCGCCCGCGATCGCGACCCATCCTTCATGAAACCACGTGCTGGTGGCAGCGGCAGCTTGATGTTCGATTTGGAACCCGCCCGCCGGGATGCCGATGCTGATTACCAGGCCGACCTGGAAGCGAGAGAGTTAAGAAACACCCAGCGTAGAGAACACGAAGCCGGAATGTACGAACGCAAATACCGAGATGCTTGGGAGAATTCCAGAACCGGTCGTATCGACGGCCGGAAATGGGACCAGCTTCCGGAGGGGGAGAAGAGAAAAAATCGGGAGCTTTTTGAACAATGGCTCGCCCCCAAAAAGCCTGAAGAAGAAACTGTCCAAGAGGGAACAATCCAAGGACAAGGATTCGAGCACACACCCCCCGCACTTGAAGAGGGGCAGGTACCCGCCGCAGGGTCTTCCAGGCCCCCCGAGGGCAATACTCCGACCCCCGAAGACGCGGGAATGAAAAGAGTCCCGCCACCTCCAGCGGCTACAATGAGCGAGCCAGCTCCAGCTGAAGGACTCAGCCCGGAAGTAGTTGAGGCCGTAAAAAACCTTCCGCCCAAATATCAACCGGACGTATTAAAAAAGCCCGAAACAACATTGGAGGAGCCTGTCGAAGAATACGACCCGGGCGTGCAGATCCCATCGCAAGGACTCAGCCCGGAAGTAATTGAGGCCGTAAGAAATTTACCACCCAGATTTCAACCGAACGTACCATTACCAGATCCAGCACCAGCTCCAATTCCAGACGGTCCGGATGTGGGTGAATTCCAGTCACGACCATGGCAACCCCGCACTCCAGTGGAGTATCCGGAACACTTTGTCGGGGGGACCCCCGGGCAGGACGCGGTCGTAGATATCGCGAACAATTTCGGCGCTCAAAACCCCCCTACGACACAGCCCGCCCCCATTCCGAAACTTTCGGACAACCGCCTGTCCGAAGGTCGTCACGGCACTAGAACCGTAATCCCACCAGTTGACTACGACCCAACGGCCGGACTACCTCCAGTACCGCCAAAGCCAACAGTCGCGAGCACTCTCGTCCCCCCAGCGGATTCCGACCCAACGGCAGGACTACCTCCGATCCCGCCCAAACCTGAGCAGATACCTTTTACACCACCCCCGACTCTTAAAGCTCCGGCTCCTGAAGCTCCGGCTCCGGCTCCTGAAGCTCCGGCTCCGGCTCCGGCTCCGGAGATTGGCACCACTGCCAAAACAATGTCGAGAGCCGAGTACGAGAAGAACAGAAAGATCCCGATCTACGGCAAACACGGCAGAATAGTCGGGTACAAAGGCGGATCGAGAGAAGACTATGCTGATACGATATCGGGTAAGTATAGCCCGGTCAGTTTTGACAGACCTGAGGTTGGTTCATTGAACACCCGGACTCCGGCAGAGAACAGGACCAATTGGGAAGCCAAGCTCCGCAAGGGCGCCGAGCTTACCCGAAACTTCCAAGCAAACCAGGCAGACAGATTCGTCAACCCGTTTGGAGAAAACGAGCATTTGAAGAAAATAAACCGCTTCAGGGCGAGCAGAGGCGAAGGACCTATAACCCTGTAACCATTAAGGCGCATGTCTTTCGACGACCTTAATAACGATCTGGGGCGAAAAGATTACTCCGGCGAGGAAGATTCTTTTTCGGATAAGTTCATATCCAAGCCCGTACAGAAACAGTACCAGCCATTTGGCGGTCCAAGACCTCAGCCTCAACCCCAGCCGGTACAGGCGGAGCCCCCTCCCGAATACGGATACGAGGTACAGCCCGGCCCGTACGAATCCCCATTTTCGCAAGAGGCCGATATTTACGATCAGGCGAAGAAAGAGTATAAATATATAGCGAGTGACGCGGCTGCGCTTAACAGCTCCGCCTCATTTTCCGAAAAACGATACAAGGACTTTTTCGATAACAAATTTCTACCGTTCTACCAGCAGATTGATTCGAACGGGCAGTTCGATAATGACGATGACTACATAGGCGCACTCGATTCCTTCTACGAAGCCGATCTCAAGGCTAGCAAAAGCGATGATGATGACGAGCGTGAGCTGGGTCGTCAGGGACTGAAAAGATTTTTCCAATGGAATCAACCTAACGGTTTGCGCGATCAATTTCTCCGATTCAAAAAGGAGAAGGACGAGCGCCGCATGGTTGCCGACGAGTACCGCATGCACGAAATGTATCTGCGTGACCAGCTCACGAACATCCCTCCGCATGCACGCGTAGCGCTTGACGAAGCTCAAAGGAGGAAGGACCTCAAGCCCAGGAGTAAGAAGCAGACTGACGAGATGCTCAATCAGATGCAGTTCGAAGCCCCCATCGTGGACACCCGAACTGGAGAAATTGCGAATCTGGAGCGCACGGATCCGAGGAAGTCAGTACCCACGGCAGCCGATCTATCCACGGGCAAAAAGACTAAGTCTCACTACGATCAGCAAAAACGCCTAAGTGCCGCCATTCGTGGAGATATCGAAGGTTTCATGATAAACCGTGCCTCGGTAGCCAAGGACCGTCAGCTCAGGGACCGCGGATTCATGTTCTCGAGCAACGGCATGACCGATGGCCGACCGACCGGATTGAGCCGCGAAGACGTCGACCTTCTCGATATCGACGACATGCGCAAGCTAAAGATTAAACAGTACAAGGGCGTACCCATTGAAGAAGCGTTTCAAAAGCTCGGTGGCGAGGAACGACTGAACGTAGCCAAGATTTTGCAAGCCGTCCGTCAGGCACATAACAACAGTGAGGATTCTCAAGTTGCCTGGCTAGCCGCCGGCCGTGACCCCAAGCTCAAGGGGCAGATGGAAACTGACAAGCAAGCGTTGAACCAAGCCATCCAACTCGCCGGGGAATTCGGACTGACCGACGAACTTATCGAGCACAACGAGAGCAAGAACTTTTTCGTCCGGCTTTGGGAAAATACGAAGAATGCCATCGATCGCGGATGGAACATGTACGAGCAGAGCAAGTACGCTGACGACTTCCTGACCAACAGCCTTTCCCAGAGTGAGATCGAGGACTTTATCGACCTTGCCGAGCAGGGGGAAAAGATACCGGTTGGCTCAGCCGCGAAGAAATTTCACAACTACAAATCCAAAGGCTTTTGGGATTCCGCGGGTAATTTGCTATTCGAAAACCCCGAGGCCATACCCGAGCTCTTTTTCGAGTCGATGTCCGCTTTCCTCCCTGCGTATGTAAATACCGGAAAGTATACGATACCGACTGGCGCCGCCGTCGGACTCGCCACACCGGTTCCCGGGGGCACATTAGGTGGCGCGGGCATTGCCGCCCGATTGAATTGGGGTGTCGCATCTCTTACCTTGGAATATTCCGGCATGGTTCTTCAGGGCATGCAGGAGCTAGGGATCGACTACAAGAACCCGAAGATATTTGCCGCCGCTTGGAATAACGAATCCGTTCGTGACAAGATCAAGACCAAGGCGATGAAGAAGGGCGTACCCATTGCCGTATTCGATTCCATGGCCGGTATGCTCGGAGGAAGAATTTCCACCAGCTTGCATCATGCGGGTAATTCGTTGAAGGGTGGCAAGCTCCTTAACAAGAAAGCATGGGAGACTTCCAAGAAGACCATGCCCCGATTCACACGGTTCCAAAGAGCTCGTAATATCGCGGGCGAAGTCGTAATTGGCGATGCCGTCCTTGGCGGACTTGGTGAAACCTTGGGACAAGCCTGGGCGAGAGATCCAGGCGAAGGGTTTGATTATAATGCCATAGTTGCGGAAGCATTCGTCGGTCTCGGCCCGGGTGTGGTCGGTGGTGGCATAGAGATGATGAGGGGTAAGCCCGATGTCACGAACGTACCTACTATCATAAGTGGCTTGCGGGATACGCCCTACGGCAGAACAGGTAAGATCGACCTTGCCGGATTCAAGAACGATTTCAACTCGTTCTCCGATCCGAGAGCCATGGCCGAGCATATCATCGCTCAGGGCGAATACATAGACGCGGAGCAAAAGCAGGAGGCCACCAACATAATCCACGACATCGTGGCCCGTATGTACGAAGCCAATCCCGAGAGCGTGTCCAATCTCAAATTGGTCATCGCTGACAGAACACCCTACCAAAGCGCCGACCAGGAAGGTTCGTACCACATATTTAATAATGCGCTCGAGCCAGGTAAGACGGAAACCGCGATCTACATAAATCGCAAAGCCATCGGAAATAATCCGATCGGTGTGTTCTTGCACGAGGGTGGTCACTTGGCTCGTGACATGATGGAGATAGATAAGAAAGAGCTTATTTCTCTCTACCAAGCTATCGGAGAGACCAATCAGAAGGACACGATGGCTCAGTACAAATTCAAGAACCACGGCGCAACATACGCCAAGCTTGGGGATGCCCAGAAAGCCGAGGTCGATGCCATGATGAAGGGTATGACTCTTGAGGCACAGGCTGATGAATGGTTCTCCCATCAATTCGTTCGCATACTTGCGGGTGAAACAGCTGGAACCTCTGACAAATCCGTAAAATCCGCTCTCCAGCAACACCTCAAAACATTTCTATATCCCTTGGTTGAGAAATATGCCGGTACGCGTGAACAAGCCGGCTCCTCCGCCGATGCCAAAGCCCTGCTAAATAGAAGAATCTTAGACTTCATGGGCTACGACCCTCGAGGATTCAAGGATGACCTGAGCTTCGGACAGTACCAGCACGAGCGCCCCGGCCTGTTCAAGAGCTTCATGAATGGTACGACCCCGCTCGCACAAATGAGCGATACCGAAGCTCTCAATCATTTGATGCGTGAGATCACCACCATCCAGACTCACCGTGGTAAGAAAGAAGCCAAGGCACTGATCGACACCGTTAATGGGCTGCTCGGCGAAAAGGTCCTGCCCACCGACCTGTCTCTATACACCCAGTCCGAATACGATCGACAGGTTGGATCTCTTGCTGAAGATGGATCTCTTGCTGAAGATGGATCTCTCGCCGCCGAAGCCGCTTACATCGAAGACACTGGGAAAACCGCAGAATTTTACGAGACTCTCGAGGGCGAGGATGCCAAAGCTGCCCAGGAGGTACTTACCGAGGAACCGGAATCCGAATCCATCGCTAAAGCCAGGCAGGCCCAAGCCATCGAAAATATCAAGAAGGAGCTCATGTCTGCCGAGAAAGCCCTTCAGGATCTCACCGCACCGAAGGTAGAGACCAAATCCGGGGAGAAGAAAGCGGTTGGGGAGAATGATCGAATCGTAAAGACCGAGGAGCAGAAAGAGTCCGATATTAAAATAGCCCGCGACCGCGTTGAAGAGACCAGGAAACGTCTCAAGGCTGCTAAGTCCGAGAAACCTAAACCTCAAAAAAGAGTATCCAAGGGAACCGCCGAGCAGGCCGAAAGGGTCAAGGATTTGCAAAAGCGCCTGCTCAGGCTCCAGGAAGTGACCCGGGGTACAAACAAGGAAAAGCTCAAGGCCATCCGGGGTGCTGTTGAAAAGAGCAGAAAGATCCTACAAACCGAGGGTGCATTTAAAAAGGAGTATAACCGGGTAATCAACAAGCTGGCCAAGGAGGGTGAGATCCAACCCGGAGAAGTCAGCGCTGCTCAGATCCTTGCCGAACTCCTCCAAATCGATGAGCTGCAAGCAAACGCTCTCTTTACGCAATCCAAAGTCGCTGACGATCTTGTCGACGTAGTCAGTAGTAAGGAACCTGATTCCCAACGCGTACGGGATGCATTTGAAGACTATCTTCAAGAAGTAGCAGGCACAATTGACACCCTCCGATTCCGACAGGCCGAATTGCGGGCGAGGCAGGAAGCTATCCAGAATCCGCCCAAGCCTAAGGAGGAGACCAAGGAAACCGAGACCGAGGAAACCGAGACCGACGAAACAAAATCCCTCGGAGCTAGCTGGAAGGTCGTTCGCCGACTACCTAGCGGGAAGTACCTGCTCTGGGATGGTAAGAAGTGGAACCCGACGACAAAGGTCAGTGACAAGACGCCTAAAAAGTACCTCAAGAAAAAGCTCCCCAAAAAAGCAAAGGGCAGACCCTTATTCGGGCCTGTCGCAAAGAATGAAAAGTACAAAGAGGCTCTAAAGTCTCTTAAGGAAGGAGATCGACAGTACGTTAGGTTTTGGAGGGATGCCTCGGCCAAACCCACCAAAAGCAAGAAGAAGACTGCCGCCAAGAAGAAGACCGAAACCAAGCCAAAGGAGACTAAGAAGAAGCCGACCAAAGCCCAAAAGAAAGAGCTCAAGGAAATCAAAGAAAAGCTCAAACTTATCGACGACTTGCTCGAAGCGATCGATCCGGAAACAGCCAAGGTCTCGATCGATTGGAGAGATGTCCCGCATTTCCTGTACCACCATAAGATATTCAAGACCGATGAGAAAGGTAATCGAATTCCCAAGGTGGACAAGAAAGGGGAGCCTGTCTTAGACAAGAAAAAGGATCCCATATACGAAGCCGAATTCGTACCCGTGACTCTCGGGGAGCTAGCCCAGATGGGTAGTGCCGAAGGTGGTTTTTACGATGGAAAAGGTAAGCATCTAGGAAAACCAAGCAAAACCAAGAACCCGAAAACCTACCTCTGGCAATACACGAATTGGAGACTGGCCGAGAAAAAGGGTCAAAAGTCGAAGGCCGAGGGTCAAAAGTCGAAGGCTACCAAGACCAACATTCATTGGGGTAAGGACGAAAATCGGATCTTGAGCAATTTCAGCCCGGTCGAAGGTGGGCTCGAGTACGACGGAAAGACCTTTGCTACAGTTGAAGGTGCTTACCAGGCATACAAGAGTGGTAAGTATGTCCCGGGATTTGAGGATCTTGACGGTCCGGAAGCCCAGAAAAAAGGCAAGGATGTTGAGGTCGACAAAGAGACCAACCGGGACTTGATGAAGTCGTTAATAGAAATCCGGTATGATACGGATGAAGCATTCAGAGAAGCTCTGGACGTAGCCGGCTACATGACGCATGATGTCGGAGACAATTTTTGGAATAAGGAATTTCCCAGGATTCTGGCCGAAGTCCGAAAGGAGAAGGCCGAAGGTCGGAAGCCTACCAAGACCATATTCGATGCCGATTTCCGCGGAGACCGCCCCAAGACCAAGAAGAAGGGGGAGACCGAGGAGGAGACGATCCCCGAGCCCGTCGATCCAGAGATTCAACAAGCATTTGATCCCGCGGAGAGTAAAAACGGGGTTCATGGAATTTCGCTCGAGGACTATAAGCTCGCTCTCGATGCCGCCCGCGCTTCAGCCGCTTACGGTCAGCAGATCGGTAACAAGACATATCCGACTATTAAAAAGGCCAAGGGTCACGAAGTCCCTCAGCCCCGTGAGCAAGCCATGTATTTCCAGACCGAGGAGAACACCTCTCTCGCTCAGCTCGCGCTATTTCGCCTACGAATGGAGGATGGCAACAGCGACCGCCCGCTGACCACCGGAAGCATAGACCGACTACGCCTGTCCGAGATTGCCGTTTATCAAAATGCATTGGGTCGGGATTTCGAGATCCTGGACAGCCGAGAATTCAACGGTGTCAATCTCCAGCGCATAATGAATTTGATCGAGCGCCGGGCCGTAATTCTCGAGCAGGATATTGCGAGGCTAAAGAAGATGGACGAAGCGGAGGTCAAAGCCGCTTTAGATGCTGGGCAGTTCGGACCGTTCAAAGGATCGCGACAGGACAACATCGACCGGATGAAGCGCGCCCTCCTAAACCTTATTTTCGACCCGTACGCTTTTGGTGACTTGCAAGAAGAGTCCGGTGGATTGTTCCCCAAGGTAACCTCGGGCAAACCGTGGGACGAGGCTCTCTCCGAGTATTTGTTTTTCACCGAGCGCCAGGAAGTGATGGACAAGATCCTGGACCACTGGAAAGCCCAGATTGAACATGAGAGGCAAGGTCCCGGCGGGAAGGGGACCCCCGGAAGAAAGGGCATTTTCAACGTTATCGAAGCTGCGGATATGGAGCAGCACTTTCAGAGTATGCCCGGTCATTTGGTCAGGGAATATGCAACGACTGGGAACGTTAACGATGACATAACCGCCCATTTGGAAGCCCGTGTAGAAGAACTTGACACTCTGCGCGAAGAAGCCATGGCCCAATTCGAGGAGGCGCTCTCCACCGAGCAGAGAAAGGAAGGCGCCAAGAATGTTGTAGACCTCAATCTCAAGAACAAGAACAACGGTGTTTTCAACCCGAACGACAAAGACTACAAACAACTCAAGCCCGGGGTCGATGGGGAACAGGAAGTAAAAACGGCTGGAAGAGAGAAAAAACCGTTTCAACGCAAGAAAGTCGATGAGGGAATTCCCGTATATGAAATGTTTGCGGAGGGCAGACGGAGAGAGGGTCAGGAAGGCGCAGAACCCGCCCCGGTAAACTTAGGGACTGAACTTGCCAGCGAAGAAATTGCAGCTGCGTATGAGCGTTTATTGGCACAGGAACTTCCCGTGCCGGTTAAAGAAGATTTCAACGGTAAGGACGGTAAATTTCTCGAGATCCCCCCAGCTAGAGGGAAGGTTCCGATAAAGGTCAAGTGGGAGGACGGAGTTTGGAAGTATGAAAAGGGTAGGAAGCTCCTTAAGGATGCTATCGAGAGAGCCGATAAAGCATTCTAGGAGTATAAAGCCGGTCTCGAGTATGATCATGAGCGGGGATTCGATCGTAAAATGCGTGAGGGTCTCACCTCGGGCCTCCATGTAAGCCCCCAGCAGCTCGCCCAATGGGTCTACGAAAAAATAGCCAGGGAAGGGCGGACCCCGGAAAAAGCGATGGAGGCTCTGGCTTGGGCCCCTTCATCCCAGGTTAATAAAGACCGGATGGTCGCGGGTTCCGACAGGATGGTACCCAAAGTCGAGACTCTTCCCGGTGGCCCGGCCGGTGGTTTGCTCCCCTATGTTTGGGTACGCTTCATCAAGCAAGCGTACGAGCTTCTCAATATCGACCCGAATGAAGTACAAAAGAGCAGCGGAGGAAATTGGACCTGGGAAGCCGATAGCGTAATGATTGACGGCAAGCGGGTTAAGAATCCGATGAATATCGAGGGTCTGCCCGATCCCAAGATCATGTTCGAACAGGCTAAGCCGATCCTTCAACGAGTGCTCGATGCCGGCCGATTGGAGATCGAGAGATCGACCGAGGACAATCTTGCGCAAAGGGATTTTCAGAAGTCCGAAGCCTTCGAAAAAGAAGAAGCTGAGGGAGACGCTCCCGAGGGCTCGATGGACAACCAGGAAACCGAGACCAAGCTCGGATCCGGAAAAGTGGTCCAGGATGCTATGGATTCCGATCCGAGCACACAGGATGAGACCGAAGGTGTTAAGATTAAGGATAAACAACGCCCGAGCTTGGGAGTGGTTGTCGGCGTCAAAGAGGACGCTACGACCATAGAATCCGCAAAAGGTAAAAAGTATCGAGCGGACACGTTCCCTCTCGTAGCCGTCCGTCCGCTCGAGGAAGATAAGATCAAACCCCTAGTTAAAATCGGCGACCGTTTGCTGAGCATAAAAGAAGTCGGCGGAGAGGAGCGCTCGGTAACTCTCGACGGAAAGGACTTCCCCGAAGCGAATGGAAAACTCAAGAACTTCCTGACCAGCATGCAAACCCCGGTTGACTTGGAGGTAATCGTAATACCCAAGGGCGAAAAGGGTAAGGCTAAGCGCAAGATTACGGTTGATCAAACAATTGGGGAGAGTTTTCAACCGAAGAGCCGGGGCTCGAGCCAAAGCACCGTAGAGGAGGATGCAAAGTTTCTCGAGATATTTAAAAAGTTTAAACTCGAAGGCTTGAAGGAGCGCTACCCGGACATTTCACCGAGAAAACTGTCCATGCGCGCTCAGTACCTGCTCGATATCGAAGCGAACAGGGAGAAGCATCCGCATATTTGGCGCAATGATGAGCTCGTTGAAAACACGGATGGGACTCTCCCTGAGATTTTGTACTTCCCAGAGGCACCACTCGGGATGGTTGATAAGGATAAACTCCTCCTCCCCGAATACTTTCCCCGAACATCAGCCCTGCGCTATGGCGGAAGACAAAACCCCCCGGTTATGGACGTTTTGAAGGCTCTTAGAAAAGACCTGATGGATCTGGTGAAGGATGGGAGGAAGCGAGGGTTCAATTACGGACATTTGACGGACGATCCAACTTTCCCGAAATCGGATAAGGACTTGCTAAAGGTGGTTAATGCGATGATTCAAATTGTCGGTCGTTCCAAAGCGCATAAATTTGACGGTTGGCGCTTGTTCGCGGAAGGGGAGTCAGTCAAGGAAGAATACAAGAATAGGCTGAAAGAAGATGAAAAAACGGGAGCCTTCGTAATTAATGACGCAGGTACTGATGCAGTCCCTCTCGGGGGTGTGCATTATCGCAACAATCTGGGCTTTCAAACGATCGGGAGTTGGGGAATTTTTCTACACGAACTCTGGCACACTGTAACAATACCGATGACGTCCGTTTTAAAGGCAAAAGACGCAATACATGACGCGGTCTATCCCGAAGAGGGCACCCCCGAGGACGCGATCAGGCTAAGGCTGGAGGAATTTCGGATAGCTGACGAGGCGGAGGGAAAAAGCCCCGAAGAGATTGAGGAGAACCAGACAGTGGTCCGAAACGCCATAGCTTCCTATAAACAATTCGTACCAAAAGAAAAAGCGGCGCACATAGCACAAGCCGCCTACAATCTGAACGCTCTCCGGGTAGTTGCGCTGGATGAGGCTCTTAGGCGCATTAAAGCGGGCACTATGGAAGATCATGTATTCGACCAGCTCAGGTACGGTCTCATGACAGATCAGGCAGAGTTTTTTATGGAGACGATGACCCGGAAAGAGACACAGGAATTCTTGTCTGAAATCCGGCCTACGGACGAGCAGCTCTACCACCTAGGTTACGACCCCAATGCAGAGCGCCGACCAAGCACTCTATTGGAGGTTTTTTACGACGCCATCCTAGGCTTGTTCGGTATCGATAGAAAAACCCTGGACGGTACGGTTCTTCAAAAAGTCTTGTGGAATGCGGAGCCCCTCATGGACACCAATTTCAAAGAGCCGACGCAAAGCGCAGAGGCTTGGCGTGAATCGGTTAGGGAGTCTAGGAGCCTCGGCTCAAGTTTATCGCCAACAAACAAAAAACATATCTCAGATGTTGTACTTCCGGAGTGGTTCCGCTCCCAGTTAGGGTATCGCGAAGATGAAAAAAGAAAACTCCCCAAAATCATGCAGAGCCCCATCAGACCCGAAGATGGCCGGCCGGTTTCCGTATTTATAGACACCACTCGAAAACATGATAAGAGGTCGCACAACCCCGACTCAATTAAGGGGTATCATACCGGGGTAATCGCTGTTGATAAACAATTCCAAAAATCGTTTGACGCACCCACCTCCCGTGGTGACGCGAGCAGCCAGTTCTCCGAAAAGCGAGGTGAGGTAATCAGGTTACGTACGCAACCATCCCGCGAAATGGCTTTGGCCGTTGGTGCTTTGAACACATTAAACATGTTCCGGGATTACCCAGGAGATGTATCGATAGTGTTGGACTCACGTAGTTTAGTTGAAAAATTAAAAGGTGTAGAGTCCGAAAAATATAGATCTAATGACACTAAAATCCAAGAGATCTATGACTACATATTTAACGAGGCGGAAAGTATAGTATCCGGAATTCAAGCCAGTGGCGGTTCCGTACTCTTTACGCTCGCATATAGAAAGTCTGGTGTAAAAGGGAAGGCGTCGGGAGCGTCTTTCGGAATCGAACTTGCTCACTCCATAGCAAGCATTCACGGGGGTTCTTTCAGGCCCCGCAATCGCAGAAAGACAATTCCATCGGTTGATGAGTGGGCCGACAAAACCTACAGCCTCGGCTCAAGCTACAGCCTCTCGTCCCACGCACCGGAGATCGATCTGAACGAGCATGTATCTTTGATCTCACGCATTGGATCGAGCGATCGGGTGAAGGGTTGGAAGGACCTGTGGGAACGGCTCAAGGACAAGCTCCCCGGAGCGAAAGACGGGCTCATATCATCGCTCGTCAACCAAGCGGATGCCTCTTCCCGAGTCATTGAGAAATTCATGAGGGATGCGGGGGTTAAGGATCAAGCATTACTTGACAGTTTGGACATCCGGGGCCTCTGGCACCAGTACTATGGAAAGACCGACGAATCGGTCAGGCAGGCACAGTTGCAATTTATCGAGCCGATCGAGGATGCGCTTCGTGAGCACGGGATATCCCTGGAGAAATTCGGATCCTATTTGCTCGCACGAGCCGCACCTAGCAGGAACATCCGACTGAAGAAGATGTACCAGGATGAGCTCGCGAAAGCCACGAAGGAGTCCGACAAGAAAATGCTCACCAAGCTCTTGAAGGAGCACGGTGACAACCTGAGCGGAATACATACCGACATGGCTGTTGAACTGGTCAAGGATTTTGAAAAGGAAGCTGAGTTCTCGGCCTTTATAGAGGATTCCAGAAATCCTTTGCAGTTGTTCTACGACATGAACCGCGAGGCTTTAAAGTTCAAGGCGGAGAGCGGCATGATCCGTTCCAAGCAGGATGCCAAAGGAGAGTTTCAACCCGACATCGACGAGTACGAGGCTATGATGCAAGCCGCTTCGCATTTCGACTGGAGCAAGGAAGGTTCGAAATTTACATACATGAATGGCGGCAAGAAGAGCAACTACTCGTACGCTCCCATGCAAGGATTCGAGGGTGAGGCCGAGGGCAAGCTCTGGGATGCGGAAAGTGCGTTCCAAGTAATGGGCAAGTCGCAAACTTCATCCGGCAAGGGGTGGGATCAGCCCAAGCACAAATTCCTTTCGAAAGGGTCTTTCGGCAGGTACCTGAAGAATTCCAAGACATCCATTAGGGATGGGGACGGTAACAAGGAAGTCGTTGGGCCCGACCCCCTAGTCACATTCAAGACTGCACAGGAGCAGTATTTCGACAGCAGCATACGTAGTCACAAGAACGAGGTTTCCACGGCTTACGGAACCGCATTCGAGATCATGCGCGCCGTAGCGTATCCCGACGACGCCCTGTCGGAAACTGCGGACGGTCCCCCGCCGTTCAATCTCGAAAAGGAAGCCCCTGAGATATTCCAGCGAATGAAGGAAGATCCAAGCATTACCGAAAAGGCTCGGGAGATGTTCGAGGGTGAGAATGCCGTGTTCGAAAAGGAATTTCGCCCGCTCCAGGAGACCAAGGATTACAAGATCGATGAAAAGAAGATCCAGGTCGACGGCAAGGATGTCGCTGGCCTGAGCATGGTCCGCAAGCAGATTGACACGACCTTTCAGAACAACCCGCACGTCTTCGTATACCGAAAGAGCGGAGTTGCTCACATGATCAAGTTCAAACAAAACGAACGAGGATCCCGGGTCGCTCGCTCATTGAAGAACTTGAGATACGAACCTCTCCCCTCGGTGCTTCAAGCACCCAACAAGATCGTCCGCTTCATGGCGAGTATGTTCACGTCGAAGAATCCGCTTTTCTGGGTGCCCAACATGGTTCGTGACCTGGGGACGATGGGTATCCATCTGACCGAGGACGACAAGGCCAACATGGTAAAGGATGCGTTTAATCCAAAGACGCTCGCCGGTTTAATGAAGGGTGTTTGGAAGGTCGAAAGAGACATGCAAAAGGGTAAGGCCACTCTGCTGGAGAATGCCCCGATGACCGAAGAGTATGCCAAGGAATTGCTGGCCAGCGGAGATTACGCAAGGATGTATCAGTTTGCAAAGCAGGCTGGGGGTAAGGTCGGATACTTCAGGCACAAACCCCTTACCGAGCTGATTGACGAGTTCCGAGAGAGCACGGAACAGGCCAAGAAAAAGAAGGGTGCGGTTAAGAAATCCTGGAAATCTCTTTGGGATTTTGTGGATGCCGGAAGCAGCGCATTCGAGAACGCGGTGCGTATGTCAGCATTTTGGTCGGCTATAAAGACCGGCCGTACGGTTCATCAAGCAGCGAATATATCGAGAAACATATCCGTTGACTTCAACCAAAAGGGTGAACTTTCCCAGATCCTGGGCTCCCAATTCGTGTTCTTCAGCGCGAGTGTGAATTCAGCCGATCGAATGATTCAGACTTTCAAGAAACGGGGGTTGAAAGGTAGTGCCAAATTCGTAGCCAAATTTGCCGGTGCCGCGTTCATCCTGGCAACGTTGAACCGCTTGCTGGACGATGAGGACGAGGAAAAGGCAACTTCCGATTTCGACACCCAAAGCAGCTATCGGAGAGATTCCAATGCGATCATAGTGTTACCTGATGACAAAGGGAGCATAAGTATTCCCATGCCTCTCGGATACAACGCAATATGGGCGATGGGCAACACCTTGGCCGATGCGTTTTGGGATTCCATGTCTGACGAGGATATCATAACTCCCGCGGAGTTCATCACTAGAAATGGTATGGCTGCGATGAATGCGTTCAATCCTATCGGGGGCGCTAACATATCGACCGTGCTCACCCCGTCCTGGGCAAAGCCCGTACAAGAGATTTTGACCAATGAAGACTTCCTGGGCCGAGAAATCACCAAGGAAGATTTAGCGTTTGAAGTGGCTAAACCAACACACCTGCGTACCAATGACAGAACTCAGCAACACTGGGTAGATCTGGACAGAAAGATGAACGAGTGGATGGGCGGCAATGACACGATCACAGGATCGATGTCCGGTCTGTTCGGGGGAGATGCCGCCAAGAGCAGAGATGGTAAGAAGACGCTTTCGGGAAGCGATATCGAACACTTCATTCTAGGATACACTGGTGGCCCCGGTCAGATATTCAACGCAATATTCGGGCAGGGCGTGTGGCCCTCCGCTTCCGAGGATTACGAAGAGTTCAACCCGAACAAGACGCCTTTTATAAACAAATTCTACCGAGCCAATTCTCACGAGTCATATGTGAGACAGCGGTACTATCATACTCGGATCATGGTCAAGACCGCGGAGGCTGAGATTAAAAAGGCCGGGAACAACAAGGCATTGGCCAATCAGATCAGAGCGGATCGAAAGGACCTTCTCCAACTCTCCGCATCGATAAAGTACGCCGACGGCTTGAGGAGTAAGATCCGGGCCCAGAAAAACAAGATCAAGAACGGAAACCTGACGTTCGAGCAGAAAATGCAACGCATTGCGAAGCTCGAAGACAAGGAGCATGATGCTTTGAGAACAGTAGTTAAAAAGGGTCAAAAGCTGGGGTTAATCTAAATGAAACAAACGAATTTACGCCTAACGCAAAAGCAGGAAGAGAAGCTCGTAAAGTACGCGCTCGAACGGGTTGAGCAGTTGAAGGAGGACAACAGGGAACGGATCGAGTCCGACAAGATCTCCTGGAAGATGTACCACAACGAGCGTGACGATCGTATCGATTACGACGGGATATTCGGACACTCCAATCTGTCCGTGCCCATGACCTCGCTCGTGGTCGACCACTTCATGGCCAGGGCCGAGGACGAGATCACCGGAACCAGCCCGTATTTCAAGTTCGAGGCTCAGGGAGCTTCCGACATAGACGCAGCCGAAGCGTTCGACAAGTATTTCAATTGGAAACTCGAGGACAGGGCCAATACCCGTGAGAGACTCGAGGAATCCTATCTGCACGTTTTCATACAGCGTGCCCTGGTTCTCAAAGCGGTCTACGAGGAGGACGTATCTACTTGGTACGACTACGAGAGAAACGGGCTGTTCAATTTGGAAACTCAGGAATTCGAAGAGATCCCGGGAGAGGGTCCGATCATCGAGGGCGAGGCCCAGTTCATACCCGAAATGAACCCTTTGACCGGAGCCACCGAGATGAGACTTTCGTCCGAGCCCTCATTCCAAATGATTCCGGGCGTTCACGAATTTCAACCGCTCCCGGAAGGAGTACCAACCCAACAGGTGAAGTACAAAGGTCCAAGGTCGGAGGTCGTGGATTCCGACAGATTCCTATGCCCGAGCGATGCCGAATCGATTGAATCCGCAGACTTTTTGGTCGAGCTCTACGACAAGGACATGCGCTGGGCCAGGAAGATGTTCCTCGATCGCGAATGGATAACCTTTGCCGATTTTTACAACATGTCGAACAAGGACGCCAACCCGAGGAGTCCGATCGAAAAGAACGAGGAGCGCACCGAGAACCTGGACTTCGATTCCGATGAGAACCCGAGCATCCAAATTCTGGAGTGCTGGATCAAGAGAGATGTTCTCGGGACCGGAGACCCTCAGGAATTTTGCATATTCATAGACCCCGAGACCGAGAAGCCCATCTTTTACGAATACGTCGCCAAGCTCACGCCCGATAACCGAGTTCCCTACACATCCGTTTCCATCGGCAAGGACAGGAACAAGTGGTGCGGACGTAGCCTGCCCGAGAGAATCAGAAGTTTTCAGGAGTATGTTGACAAACAGTTCAACTCTCAGAGCTATCGGAACGAGCTGGCCGCCAACCCGGTCGTGGGCGTCAATCCCCAGGCCGTCGAGGACGAGCCCGAGGACGTCGAGCTCCACGCCGGAAAGATATTCGAGCTCAAGGATCAGTACAGCATAGATGACTTCCTGCAATTTTCCGCCATCCCCAATGTGGACATCAAGACCCAGGAACTGATCGATTTCGTATTCGGTATCGTTCAGCTCTGGCTCGGAGTTTCCAACATGGCCCAGGGCGATTACCAAGCACTGGCTCCAGCCAATACGGCGACTGGTGTAGAGGCGACTCTTCGCGAGGCTTCCAAAATTGGTCGTCGTTGGATGCGCAGGATCGTTCGCGGTTTTGAGGAGCATCTGACCAAACTGGTTCAGGTTGCCATGGCCACCATGGACGAGGAGGAGGTTTTCGAATACATGGAGGGTGATGTCAAAGCCTTTGCCGTGATGACCCCGGAAGCGGTGGAAGATCTGGGGATAGATACCAAAGTAATTTTGTCGCAGGACCAAGGTCAAAGGGCGATAGAGAAAGCCAACCTCGCCTTGCAGACGCAGGACAGGTATTTCCAATCGCCTCCCGAGATGCGTCCGTTCATCCGACCCATGCTCAAGAGAATTCTTGATGCGATGGGCTTTGAGAAGACCGACGAGCTTCTACCACCCGAAGCACCACCCGACCCCAAGACGGAGGCGGAAATTGCCAAGATGCTCGGTGACAACGCGTCTCAAGGAGAAAGCCCTGCTACAACCGATGGCGTAGCCGCCGCTACCTCTGGTATGGGTAATAGTAACCCACAAGGACAAAACCAATATCAAGCATGACCGATTCAAACAGAATAGTTAAGAAAAAGAGTAAAGGGCAGACACTTATCCGTGCGACGCACGGGAGCCCCTTAGCCGACCTATTTGACGGAGGCGATTTACCCACTGGACCCACTGGAGCCACTGGACCGCAAGGACCGCAAGGACCCGCAGGAGCCCCTGGAGCAGACGGAGCTAATGGAGCAGACGGAGCTAATGGAGCAGACGGAGCCCCTGGAGCAGACGGAGCTAATGGAGCAGACGGAGCCACTGGAGCCACTGGACCTCAAGGACCCGCAGGAGCCCCTGGAGCAGCAGGAGCAGACGGTGTGGACGGAACCACCCCTACATTCACATACAATGCGGCCACTAAAGTGTTGACCATTGTGCAGTAAGCAATGCCCACCCAAAATATAGATTTGGGTAACACCGATGATGTGCAGTTCGACTCTCAACAGGTCGACAAGATGTACTTGGATGGAACCCTCATATGGGAAAGAATCTTAAATAATTTCTCTTTGTCACCCGGTAATTGCGGGCCGGTGATAAGTGCAGCTACCGGCGCGTCCAAAAATATTTCAGACATTATGAAAGATTTGGGTATTGCTGATTACTATCCCCCGCACCCGAGCGCCGCGCATATGAGGATGAACGGCTACAACAATCCTGGGCATCCATTTTTTAGCTGGACTACTGGGGTGTGTATTCAAGCTGGGAATTGTACATGGCAGTTAGGTGCAACTATTCTAAGGTCTAATTTAGACGGTTGTGTTGGAGATACAGGCACGGGAGGAAATTACGAACAATTCAGACTACAGCTTGTTGCGCACATTAACGCAGAATACATAAGGCCTGACGGAACAACCCCTTCATATCTCAACTGGTAATATACAGCACCATGACCGACATAGTCGTTTTTGACCAACTCGCCGACATTAAGAAACTTACGGTAGATGAAGCTTTTATCCATCTTGAAAAACGTTTTCAGAAAGAGAGAGCGAGATACCTCTCCAAGCTCCTCGACCCCGCCACGTCCCCGGAGGACACTTTGCAGATCAAGGCGGTCATTAACGCACTTGAGAGCTTATCGCCGATGGCTCTCGCAGAAAAGACGCTTAAGATCGAGGTAAAGAACCGGAAAGTTGAACATCCCGAGCTCTTCAAGGTAAAACGAAACGCAACCGGTTGAGGATTTAGCCTCTAAAAGACATTCTTAATCCATGGCTACTGTAAACTTATCATGGACCCCCCCGTCTTCCGTAGGGGACGTCGACACTATCGAAATCTACCGGTTTGAAAACCAGCAATCCGCTGACACGGCGGCTCTCATAACCTTAATAGGGAGCGCTACCGCAATTGCAACAGTAGGTAAAAATGACTCTCCTGCGTATTCAGACACTTCTGCACCCGTGGGAGCTTTGACTTACTGCGCGGTTTCCAAAAACACCGCCGGCTTCAAGCTGGAGTCCAGCGGTCACGCAGATGTAATAACTACGTAAGATGTCTACCTTTGGGAACGACGCTCTAACCGAGGAGCACATAAACTTTGAAGATCGGCCAAGACCCCTTGGTCGAGGGTCGAGTGGCGTACCCGGAGGTCCAGGGCCGCAAGGACCCGTAGGACCGCAAGGACCAGTAGGACCGCAAGGGCCAGTAGGTGCGGATGGTGCGGATGGCCCAGCAGGTGCAGACGGAGCAACAGGCCCGGCAGGAGCAGACGGCTCGGCCGGCGCCCAAGGCCCGGCCGGTGTTGCCGGTGCTCAAGGCCAGCAAGGGATCCAAGGAATTCAAGGCCCGAAGGGCGATCCCGGACCCCCTTCACCGGCAGGACTTACCTGGCAGGGTGCGTGGGACACTACCGCCGCTTACGGCTTAAACGACACCGTTGGGTATAACGGAGCCTCATATTTCTGCATTCAAGCCCACACAGGAGCGGCACCTACCGGAAACACAAACGATCCGAACTGGGCACTAATTGCCGCCCAAGGCGCCCCTGGTGCTGACGGTCAGGATGGTGTTCAAGGTATCGACGGCGCTGACGGAGCGCAAGGTCCAGTAGGACCGGCAGGCCCTCAAGGACCAGCTGGCGCAGACGGCGGACAGATGGAAGTCGTGAATTCACAAACAAAGGCGGATGGAACTTCCGTAGGAGAATTTAAATACGAAGAG
>MDTE01199232.1_pt1 | contig 22517 bp, 9 predicted proteins | sample 811231 | NCBI WGS metagenome assembly MDTE01 (sample SAMN05326651, study PRJNA326480) | marine metagenome | isolation source: seawater | place: Indian Ocean: Red Sea | collected 2010 | reverse complement strand
TTCTTGCGGTTCCAGTTCAAGAGTTGGTCAAGCTTGGTAATCAGAACCCCGCCCGAGCTACTACTGAGATACATGGGAAACTCCGTTCGGCTTATTTCCCGTAAATAGACTTTCTAGGCCTGTTTTGTCAATGAACAGCAGTCTTAAAGACCAAATCCCAGGGGAATTCGTTGGAAGTCGAATTCCATGCCGTTGGGTATAGGGGGTTTGGAGAGACGAATATCGGGGTCTGGAAAGCCATTGACGTTGCCGAATTCCGTTGAGCTTTTTTCTTGTTTCTGCCTAACTTCCGGCATCGCACGCTTGTGCTTTTGTCCACTCAAATGTTCTCTGGATCCCCATGAAAACCCACAACGAAGTTCGCTCCGCATTCCTGGCCTATTTCGAGCAAAATGGACATCGCGTGGTGTCGACATACAGCTTGATACCGCCGGATGATCCCACATTATTATTTGTGAATGCAGGTATGGTTCAGTTCAAAGATGTGTTCACTGGACTGAAATCCGTTCCGTATAAGCGAGCTACAACATCGCAGAAATGTCTGCGTGTTTCCGGAAAGCATAACGATCTGGAGAATGTCGGTCGTACCGCACGTCATCACACATTCTTTGAGATGCTCGGTAACTTCTCCTTTGGCGATTATTTCAAAAAGGATGCGATCCGCTTTGGGTGGGAATTCCTGACCGAGGTTCTTGGACTGGATAAGTCGAAGCTCTGGGTGAGCGTTCACCCGGATGATGATGAAGCATATACCATGTGGGCCAACGATATGGGAGTGCCCGAAGAGCGAATCTTTCGCGATCCAGAGAACTTCTGGTCTATGGGAGATACGGGTGCCTGCGGCCCCTGTAGTGAGATCTATATTGACCAGGGGCCCGTACGACCAGGCTGGGAAGATGCTGTCATCGGTGACGAATCGGACCGGTTTCTGGAACTGTGGAACCTTGTCTTCATGCAGTTTGAACGACATCCCGATGGATCGCTGACAGAGCTCCCCAACCCCTCCATTGATACGGGGATGGGTCTTGAGCGGATCCTCGCCGTATTGCGAGGCCAGATCTCGAATTATGACACCGATCTATTCCAGCCCCTTATTCAGGTAGTGGTGGATCATACCGGTGGTGAATACAAGCAGACCGACGAGCCGTATGATGTGGCGTGTCGAGTTCTCGCCGATCATTCCCGAGCGGCGGCGTTCTTGATCGCCGATGGGGTGTATCCCAGTAACGAGGGACGGGGCTATGTATTGCGGCGTGTCCTGCGACGAGCCATTCGATTTGGGCGTCAGATCGGTCTCAATGATGCGTCCATCTCGCTGGTCGCCGACAAGGTGGTCGATGTTATGGCCGAGGCCTATCCAGAATTGGAGAAGTCCCGTGGAGTTATTCAGCGTGTCCTGACCCAGGAAGAAGATCGTTTTGGGCGTACGTTGGCGGATGGTGAGCGTCTCCTGGAACGTTCCATGGCGGATGTGAAGAAAAGCGGTCAGACCGAGCTGCCGGGTAATGTCGCCTTCACTCTCTATGATACCCACGGCTTCCCACTCGATCTTACAGAGCTTATTGGTCGGGAAGCTGGTTTTACGGTGGATCGAGAGGGGTTCGAGGCGGCCCTCGATGAGCAACGTGCCCGTTCACGCCAAAACCGATCCGCCAATGTGATAGTGAAAGACGACACCCTGGATGGCCTGGTGGAGAAGGGCGGCGAGAGTACCTTCCTGGGCTACGACCAGGATAGCGCCGAAGGGGCGGTACTCGCCATGTCGCAGGACGGTGTGTCGGTGAACGAATTAACGCCGGGGAAGCAGGCGGAGATCATATTAGATAGCACCCCTTTCTACGCCGAATCCGGTGGTCAGGTTGGCGATATCGGCACGATCACTACGGCAGAGGGAGCACGCTTTACAGTTACCGATACGCAGAAGCATGGTCCGCTTATCCGCCATATTGGGACCCTTGAGGACTCGGCCATGCAGGTCGGAAACGCCGTATCTGCGGCCGTCGATAGTGTTGCCCGTGATGCCACTCGTGGCAGCCACAGTGCGACACATCTTCTACATCTGGCCTTGCGGGAAGTTCTTGGTGAACATGTTCGTCAGAGAGGTTCGCTTGTTTCCCCCGATCGCGTTCGGTTCGACTTCAGCCATTTCGGGCCGATGACCGACGAGGAAGTGGAACAGGTGGAGGGCCGGGTCAATGCTCTGGTTCGAGCCAATCATGAGGCGCAGACGGACATCATGTCTTTCGACGACGCGGTGAAGAGCGGAGCAATGGCCTTCTTCGAAGAGAAGTATGGCGATGAAGTACGCGTTTTGAAGATGGGGCCTTCCATCGAGTTATGTGGAGGCACGCACGTGGGGCAGACCGGAGAGATCGGCTTCTTCGCTGTGACTTCAGAAGGCTCTCTGGCCAGTGGTGTGCGTCGTATTGAGGCCCGGACCGGTGTTGGTGTTCTACAGCATGTCCACGATATTCGGCGCGCAGCGCAGCAGGCCGCTCGGGCGCTGAACTCCGGAGTTGGCGATCTGCCCGATAAGGTGCAGGGGCTCCTGAAATCACGACGCGAGCTTGAAAAATCCCTCGAAAAAGCGATCGCAGCCCAGGCTTCTGGGCGAACCGATCTCACAGAGTTGGCCTCTGTTGGCGATGTTCCCGTACATGGACTGCGGTTGACCGACGCGGACGGAAAATCCCTTTTGCCCATGCTGGATGAGCTTCGGGCACAAAGTGGTAGAGGTGTAGTGTTGATCACCAACGCTGCCAATGGGCGTCTGGCCCTGGCGCTCGGGGTATCGGATTCGTTTACAGATTCACTGCACGCCGGAAACCTTCTGCGCGAAGCGCTGACTGCGGTCAATGGTCGTGGGGGTGGAAATGCGCGGAGTGCTCGGGGTGGACTTGACCAGGCTGATCCTGAGACCATAGAGAAATTGGAAGGAGCCCTTGTTAACGCTGTCCAGAATACGGCGGGGTGAATGATTCGGTTCCATGCATGCACGACACTTTCATGATTGGGAGACGAGATGATTTTCGATGAAGTTCCTATTCCATTGCTTGAAACGCATGCGACTCCTCCGTCGAACGAGGCTTTGGCTGAGCAGTATCGCGCTCTCTTAACCAAGGCGGCAGCAGACCGTCAGTTGGTGTCAGATACAGTTGTGATGCAAAGCCCGCTTCCTAACGATGCGGACGAACACGCTGACGATCTTGTCCAGGGATTGGATGAGACCGTAGTGGATTCGGTCGCTCTGGAAAGTGAGCTTGCGGATGCAGAGGGGTCGCAAGAAGACGAGCCCGTGGAAGGAGAGGGCGACACGCCGCCACCCTTGCATCTTGATGATGAAGAGGACCCCGTGGTGGACGAACCTGAATCGGACGAAGAGATAGCTTTGGCGGAGACGCAGCTCTATGAAATCCCCGCGGAGGGTCCTCCGCCCCTTTCATCTCATCAGGAGAGTGATGAGGCCGGAGCTGACGAATCGGCCGTGGACGATGAAGAGATCGCCTGGTCGGAGACCGTAGTGGTCGATCGGTCCGAGGACATGGCACCGGAGACTGTGGTTGAAGAGAGTGCGCCTCCGGCCCTCCCTGCGACGAAGAAGAAGAAGCGTCGTAAGAAGAAAAAGAAGAATCGAAACAACGATTTTATCGACTAGGAGAGAAGCTGGTGACGGCGAACCGAAGTCCATCGCGGGCGGAGCTTATTGCGGACGTCCTAGCGAAGAGTTGTGCCCCCGAGGATGTTCGAGTCGGTCTCGAAGTTGAGGCTCTCGGGTTGGTCACGCCCGGTCTAACTCCACTGGGCGGAGATGCAGGCCCGAGCATACATGATCTTCTGACGGAGGTTATGCACGGCTTTGGTGGAGACCCAATAGAGGATGGTGGCATCCTTCATGGGGTGAAGTTTTCGAATTGGACTCTAACGGTAGAGCCGGGCGGTCAGTTTGAGTTCAGCGGTCCTCCGGAATCGACGGTTGTGGGGCTGGAGAAAGCACGCAGTACGTATTTCGATATTCTGGACCGCTTGTCCTCCGAACACGGAATCCGTTGGTTATGGCTTGGAGTGCAGCCATTGCGCAGTCCCGAGCAGATGCCCTTTCTGGAAAAGCCTCGCTATACGCTCATGCGCTCGTATCTACCGACACGGGGGACCGATGCTCTACGAATGATGCAGACCAGTGCTTCGGTTCAGGTGACATTGGATGGGACCGGGCCCATTGATCTGCAGCAGAAGTTTCAATGCCTCTTGCGTGTGGCTCCCTTCGGCTATCTATTTTTTGCCAATAGCCCGTACTTGAATGGGCGAGCGAACGGGGCGCGAAGCAACCGGGCGGCGATCTGGCAAAATACCGACTCCCATCGCTGCGGCATACCCGCAAGATTTCTGGATTGGGAATTCGGCGTGGATGAATACGTGGACTTTGCCCTCGACGTTCCCATGTTTTTTCTACAGCGGCAGGACCAGCTGATCGCGTTGAATGGCTCGCTGACCTTTCGGCAGTTTATGGAAAACGGTCTCAATGAGCACCGGGCGACCCTGGACGATTTTCGTCATCATTTGTCGACTCTATTCTACGACGTGCGAATGAAAGGGCATATTGAGTTCCGGCCAGCGGACTGTGTACCGGAAAATATGCAGCTATCTGTGGCGGCTCTGGTCACTGGGCTCGTATACAATCGAGCCGTGTTAGCGGACCTGCGTTCCTGGCTCGAAAAGACCTTTTCAACGGAAGATGTGCTCAATGCCCGCCATGATCTGGCGACGAAGGGCTTTGAGGCTCGGTTTGGCAAATACGATGTGGTGGGCGTAGCGAGTGAACTATTGGCATTGGCCGCGGAGGGGTTGAAGCACTATGAACCCGAAGCACGCGGTTTCTTGGATCCACTCTTTGATCTTGTTCATACCAAAGAGACGCTTGCAGACCGGTTGGTCGGACGTCTGGGTGATGACCTGCGCTCGAAGCCACCAGAGATATTGGAGACCTTCCTGCCAATTCGCTGGTAGGCTATCTACTGTCGGCGAATACTCAAGGCATAGGCGTCGCGTTCAACTCGGAACCCCAGGACGATTTTCGGATGATGGCATCGGAACTTTCCATTCAAGTCGTGAAGGAGATCGGGGCCATCCCAGCCGATGACTGGAACGGATTGGTTTCGCCAAACGACCCCTTCACCCGGCATGGGTTTTTACGAGCCTTAGAGGAGAGCAATAGCGTAGGGCCAGGCACTGGCTGGTTACCCTGTCATGTGGCCGTCTACGAGGAGGAAAAGCTTGTGGGAGCGGTTCCTCTCTATCTCAAGTCGAACAGTTATGGAGAATATATCTTTGATTGGGGATGGGCGGGGGCATCCCAACGAGCGGGGCTACCCTATTATCCAAAGCTGGTTTCGTCTGTGCCGTTTACACCGGCGACCGGCAGACGCCTATTGGTACATGATGGCGCATTGGATGGTCCTGTTTTTGACGCTCTTATTTCGGGCGTACAAGCGGTCGCCGATCGATCAAAAGCACATTCAATACACTTTCTTTTTTGCACGTTCGAAGAGCGAGAAGCGTTAGCTGATCGCCATAGCTTTCTACCCCGGCTCACAATGCAATTTCATTGGCAGGGGGCCGGCGACCAGACTTTTGATGACTATCTGGGACGGATGCGGGCCTCGACGCGCAAACAGATTCGACGTGAACGTCGCCAAGCCATGGAAAGCGGTCTTACGATCCATACTCGTAGCGGTGATGCGTTTTCGGATGATGATTGGTCGTCTTTATATCGTTTCTATCGGAATACCACCGGCCGAAAAGGGGCGTACGATTACCTGACAGAAGACTTCTTTCTTCGTATACGCGAGACCTATGGTGAGCATGTCGTGATGTCGATGGCCAAAGACGGAGAGAGGCCTGTGGCAGCCTCCTTGAGTTTTGAGGCCGGACAGCACCTCTACGGTCGATACTGGGGTGCGGATGAATTCCACGAAGGGCTTCATTTCGAGCTTTGCTACTACCAGCTGATCGAGCGCTCCATCGCAAAGGGTCATACTCGTTTCGAAGCAGGAGCCCAGGGCCCTCATAAGATCAAGCGAGGGCTTCTTCCATCCGCAACATATAGCGCCCATTGGTTGCGCCACGAGGGACTATTCGATGCTGTAGCGTCTCACCTCTTATACGAGAAAGAGGCCACAGAAGAAGAGATGGAGATGTTTGCTGCCCATAGCCCCTATAAAAAAGGCAAGGCTCCCTAGGCTTCTACCTTCTTAGGAGACCGTTTCTTCTTCTTCGATGCGGCCGGAGTAGAACCCTTACATTGGACTACGATCTCTCCCTTCTTGACCTCAATACGGGCTGTACCACCGTTTACAAGGACACCGAAAAGGACCGCATCGCTCAGAGGTATCTTAACCTTTTCCTGAATGATCCGGCTCAGGAAACGAGCACCATAGGTTTCGTCGTACCCCTGCTTTGCCAGGAGAGTCCGCGCTTTGCTGCTCAGCTCAAGAATTACCTTTCGTTCTGCCAACTGGCCTTCGAGCTGCCAGATGAATTTGTCTACGACGCGTTCGATGACCTTGGGGGGAAGCGTATTGAATCGGATACGAGCGTCGAGGCGGTTTCGGAACTCGGGATTGAACATTGTCGTGTAGGCGCGATCGTCGACCCCCTGTTTCCGACGTTCGCCAAAGCCGACGGTTCCCTTCTCGTGATCGCGGGCTCCCACATTACTGGTCATTAAGAGAATCACATGACGAAAGTCAGCTTTCTTCCCGTTGTTGTCGGTGAGGGTGCCGTGATCCATGACCTGTAGAAGGATATTGTAGATGTCAGGGTGGGCTTTCTCGATCTCGTCCAAAAGGACCACTGCGTGTGGCGTTCGACGGACCGCCTCGGTGAGAAGCCCTCCATTATCGTACCCGACGTAGCCGGGAGGTGCGCCGATCAAGCGTGATACAGAATGGCGCTCCATATATTCGCTCATATCGAAGCGAACAAAGGACAGACCAAGAGAATCGGCGAGTTGTTTTGCCGCCTCGGTTTTCCCAACCCCCGTGGGGCCGGTCATCAAGAACGAGCCAATCGGTTTCTCCGGTGGGCGAAGTCCAGCGCGTCCAAGACGAACCGCACTCACCAGAGTGTCTAGAGCCTCATCCTGGCCAAAGACGACCTTCTTGAGCTCGTCACCAAGAATCTCCAAAGCGTGACGATCATCACGTGAAACCCTCTGGGGTGGGATCTTCGCCATGCTAGAAACAATGGCTTCGATCTCGTGTACACCGATACGTCCTCCGATGCGCCCTTTCAGAGAGGCGGATGCTCCGGCTTCATCGAGGAGATCGATGGCCTTATCGGGGAGTCTTCGCTCGGTCAGATGTCGATTGCTCAACTCGGCTGCCGCTCGGATCGCAGTCTTTGTATAACGAACCTTATGGTGCTCCTCGTAATGCTTCTTCAGGCCTTCGAGGATTTTTACAGTCTCGTCGACGGTGGGCTCGACCACATCGATCTTCTGGAATCGACGCGCCAGAGCTCGGTCTTTCTCAAAATGACGGTATTCTTCGAAGGTTGTTGAGCCGATGAAACGCAGTTGCCCTGCGGCCAGGGCAGGCTTGAGAAGGTTGGAGGCATCCATGGCACTCCCGCTGGTAGCGCCCGCCCCAATGAGAGTGTGGATTTCATCGATAAAGAGGATCGGTCGATCTTCTCGCTCTAATCGCTTCAATACCGCCTTCATTCGCTCTTCGAAATCGCCGCGGTAGCGCGTACCCGCCAATAGGCTTCCCATATCCAAGGAATAGATCACGATGTCTTGCATCGCGTCGGGCACCTTTCTTTCGAAAATCCGTTGCGCCAGACCTTCTGCAAGGGCCGTCTTTCCAACCCCCGAATCACCGACGAATATAGGGTTGTTTTTACGGCGTCTTGCTAAGACATGGATCGCGCGCTGCACTTCGTTGTTTCGGCCCACCAGAGGATCGAGCAAGCCCTGTTCGGCCCGTTCATTGAGATTCACACAGAAGGCTTCGAGAGGGTCTTTTCGCTCCGCGATACTGCCAGCACCATCGCCATCTCCAGCCATCTCGGGGATGGTCTCTTCGTCGATTTTACTGGTGCCATGGGAGATGTAGGAGACAAGATCCAGACGGGATATCCCTTGCTCCTCAAGGAAATGGGCTGCCCAGCAATCCGGCTCGGAATAGAAAGCGATGAGAATGTTGTAGCCGTATACCGACTCTTTGCCGGCACCGACAACATGAGCGGAAGCTCGTTGAATGACTCTCTGAAACCCGATGCTGGGAACCGGATGAGCATCCTCCTGGTCCTCGATGGTTTCGACCTGGTTGTCCAAGAAATCATCCGCTTTTGCGCGGAGTTCGTCGACGTCTCCGCCGCAATGGCGGATCACCTCGACGGTCCCTTCATCGTGCAGAAGCGCGAAGAAAAGATGTTCGGTAGAGCAGAACTCATGGTTGCGGGCGACCGCCTCACCAAAGGCAACATTAATCGAGATGCGCAGTTCTTCACTTAATTTCATTGGGGCTCCATGGTGCACTTCAACGGCATGCCGGCGTTGCGAGCGCTGGCCTGAACTTTGGCGACCTTTGTTTCTGCGATGTCGTGGGTAAAGGTGCCACATACACCGACACCTTTGGTGTGTACATGTAGCATGATCTGCGTAGCCATTGTTCGATTGTGTCGGAAAATCTCGGTCAGTACATGAACAACGAACTCCATCGTGGTGTAGTCGTCGTTATGCAAGAGGACTTTGTACATCCGAGGTTTCTTGGTGGTGGAATTGACGCGTTCTTTTACGTCAACGTCACGCTCCCAATTGGGTTTTTTCTTATCCTTACTCATACCGCCACATCATCGAGAGCAAGAGTATACCGTTTTTGTACCGAGGGCGTCATGGATCAAGAGGTAGAGTCGACCCGCTAGGGCCCGTTATCGATTTGAGCCAGAACCTGTCGAAGGTCCTCCAGCTCGGCCTCCTGGATAGTACGAAGGTCGAGCACCACCTTGTCGTTTTCGACTCGTCCTACGACCGATGGGGTCGCCCGCCGTAAGATTGTGGAGATGACGTGGGCAGAATGGGTGTCGTGCTGAACCGTGATGCCGTAGGAGTCGATCTGATACCGAGCATCGCTACCACCACCCACCTCACTCTCGCAGGGAGTAGGGGCCAGTTTGACCCCACTATCCGGATACTGCTGTGCGTAGGTCTCCACCAGAGCCTGAGCCCGGATTTGCAGAACTTCCGAAGCCAGGGATAGGGCAGCTAATGCAGGAATATTCTCTATGCGTCCCGCGATATGGTCCCGCAGAACGGCCTCAAGAGCAGCTATGGTTAATTTCCCTACACGTACGGTTCGATAGTAGGCGTGTTTTCGCATGGATTCGATCAAATCGGCACGGCCTACTGCGATACCACATTGCGGACCGCCGAGTAGTTTGTCGCCACTGAATAAGACGACGTCGGCCCCCGCTTTCAGACAGCCTTGCACCGTAGATGGGAGCCCATCTCCCTCTGGAAGAGACAGGTTCTGAACACAACCATGGCCAAGGTCAACGAGGACCGGAATGTCTTCTTTGTGGGCTGCAGTACAGACGTCTGCGAGGTCGGGGCTTTGTACGAACCCTTCGATATGAAAGTTACCTCGGTGCACCCGCAAGACGGCCTGGGTGTCGGGGCCGATAGCGGTCGCAAAGTCTTCGACGCGGGTTCGGTTTGTGGTTCCGATCTCGCATAGGCGGACCCCCGATAAACGCATGACATCGGGCATACGATAGGAGCCACCGATCTCTACCAGCTCACCGCGACTCACGATGACCTCGCCTTTCCCACCGATTGCAGCCAGACTCAGTAAGACGGCGGCGGCATTATTATTTACGCATAGCGCGGCTTCGGCTCCTGTGAGCGTTTCAAGCAGTGGCTGCACGGCTCCCCCGCGTACTCCCCGGTTTCCATCTTCGAGATCGAATTCCAGGTTGCAGAACCCCTGTCCCAGGGTTGTGGCTCGTCGTAGCGCATGGTTGCTGATTGGCGCTCGCCCCAGGTTGGTATGAAGAAGAACACCCGTACCGTTGATGACGGGGCGTAGGCCCGACCCCAGTAGGATTTCGACTTCAAGAGCAACCTGTTGATGCAGGTCAGAGGACGCGATGGGGCCTTCCCGCAACTGTTGCCGAGCCCATTCCAATGCCCTCCGTATTGCGGTCGTTACAGGTGCACGACCATGGTCTTCGATAAGATTGCCGATGGCTGGATCTTCCAGCATCCGGTCTACCCGCGGTAGTTCTCTCGGCGTTGTTATTTGTGTGTGTTCGGCCATGACACGGACCCTTCAGGGGAGGGCACTGGATTGTTTCACAGGGTTTGGTGCTTGACAATGGGCGTGAAATCGCTTGATTCAAAACGATGCCCAATAGCTTTCAATACCAGGTCTCCGAAGAAGATGAGGGACGGCGTTTGGATACACACGCTGATCTTATCTCTGCCGCAGGGAGTCGAAGCCGCCTTCAACGTCTGATTGAAGGGGGGAGTGTTCAGGTAAATGGCGAGGTGAAACCAGCGCGGACTCGTCTGCATACTGGCGATGTTTTGAACATCGAAGTCCCGGCAGAGGAGCCAACCGAGCTGCTACCGGAAAACATCGACCTGGATTTTATCCATCGCGATGCGGATGTGGTGGTCGTAAATAAGGTACCGGGTATGGTCGTGCACCCGGGGCCCGGACATAGTGGTGGAACTCTGGTCAATGCATTGCTCCATCATATTCCAGAACTGAAAGGGCTGGGCACGGACGAACGCCCCGGGCTCGTACACCGACTCGATAGAGATACGAGTGGTCTGATGGTTGTGGCCCGTAATCTGGAATCTCTCCGAACCCTCCAAGAGGGGTTCTCCACCCGAGCTGTCACTAGACGATATCTGGCGGTATGTTGGGGCCGGAAGTTAGAAGACCATACATGTTTCGAGACTCCCTATGGGAGACATCCCCAACAACGAAAGAAGTTCACCTCGAAAGTAGGAGCGCGTACAGCGATAACCCATGTGGAGGTGCTGGCGAGAGGACAGGCTGCCCTTGTTCTAGGCGTGCGTCTTGAGACCGGTCGGACCCATCAGATTCGAGTCCATCTATCCGAAGGGGGTCATCCAATCGTCGCCGATCCGATCTACGGCCAGGCACGAAATCCCAGATATGCAGCACCCGGAGCGATGAACGAGGTTCGGATCTTATCTCGGGCACCCAGTCTCATGCTCCATGCGGGCGCATTATCCTTTGTTCACCCGAAAACCGGTGAACAGATGTCCTTCTGTGTGCCACCACCAGAGGCATATCGTGTAGCCATCGAGGATTGGCTGGGTGCGCCCTTATGGGACGAGATCTGGAACGCGTTTACCAGCTAACCGTATATGTGGCAGCCTTAAACGGATAGAGATTCAGGTAGTACATACCTGGTTCCAGGCCCAGGGCATCCATATCGATAGAATGGGAGCCAGAGTCGCCAGAGGTCTGGATCTTATTGCTATATTTGGGTTCCAGGTTTTCATCCCAGAGGTAGATGAAGATCTTGATGATACTCGCGCCTTCACCTTTCACTGCGTCGATCTGGAGAGTTCCATTCGGTCCATCATCCAGGACAAGATACGCCATGTCGGAGTTTTGCTGACATAGAGATCCCGTTAGCGGTGTTCCATTTAGAACCTGGCGTGCCGTAAGGGGCGTATCATCGGGCTCTTCTGGATCATCCGGGCAGTTCGCTTCGCCCACGCGGATGGGATAAAGCACATAGGGACTGGCTTGGAGCCCTGTAACTTTTACGGTGTATTTCCCACTTACGGCGTCCGCAGCCAGGGTATGGGTTAGAGTGACTCCTCGCTGGTCTTCGGTGCCGACACCCGATGCGATCAGATTCTCTCCTGTAGGATCGAGGAATTCGAGGATCAAAGGCGAACTTCCTGCGGGTTGAATGGCGTCGACCGTCACACGATCATTTGGAGCGAGAGATGTGTTGAAGAGGAACCAGTCTGCGTTGTTGGAACAGTACTGACCTTGTTGCGGTTGCCCACCACCGGCACTTGTGGCGGCTCCAAAATCATCATTGGGCTCGTGGTCATCGTCGATGCAGGTCTCGATCAATGGTTGAGCCGTTACGGTGTATCCGGTCTGCCCAACAAAGTCTTCGGGCTCAATTCGGCTCACCTGTACGATAAAGTCTCGAGGAGACGGATCGGCCGGGAGCAGAATCTCGATCACCTGGTCACCCTTTGGTTCCGTGACTCCGATTTCCTGTGCAACCAGCGTCTCCGTGACAGGATCGAGCAGGTCCATTTTCAGGGTAGAGAAATAGTTGTTGTAGTTCAGCGTAACCTGAAGGCCTTCATCAGCGTTCACCGATACAAGGAAGTTGTCTACGTCATCTGTACAGAGGGTAAGGGCGGGGGGAATGCTCGGTTGGACCGCGGCAAAATCGACCAGGTCATCAAATTCGTGGGGGTCGAGGGAACACTCCAGCTTGTCCCAACGGTCTACTTTTAGGGAGTAACGGCGACTTTCACCGACGGGGCTTCCAAGGACGGTTATATAGTAGTCTCCGGGTGCCAATGTGGGCATGCGGAGATAGCGATGCTGGCCGAGCTCTTCTGCGAGTGCCACAACGGTTCCTGCGGAGTCGCGAAGACCAACGATTGGAGGATCGGTTCCTGGTTCGGCCCATAACCATATGAGGAGTTCCTGATCCTCTCCCACGGTTGTCTTATACCAATCGGTGTCGGACGGGCAGATTCCTCGTGAGAGCAGATGTACATGTGGTCCACCCAGGTCCTCGGCCTTACCCAGAATATCATTGTTGGATGGGTAGTCACCGGCATCCGGCATGCATGTTGTCTTGCTGGTGAGGGCTACCTTTAGGACATAGGTTCCGACCTGACCGGCTGGGTTTTCTACCAATATCAAGACATTGCGGGGGGTATCCGCTGCTGGAACCAACATGGTAGAGAAGGTGGTGGCATGGTTACGTGCATCCAGGACGAATCCGGTGGCTTCGTCGATGATCTGAACCGATAATTGACCGAACGGATTTTCGCCATTTACTGCCACCAATAACGATTGGTCCGCCGGGATCTGGTAGTGGTAGTAGTCTGGGTCCGTCGGGTGAATTGTAAGATCAATATAATCCGCCGTTAATACAGAGATGGCGGTTGCCGCGGTATCGTTATTCTCCAGGTAGTCCTCGGCTGGTAATGGGATCAGGCATTGACCAGTAATACACGGAATCCCAGGATCGCAGTTGTCATCGGTTGTGCAGGATCCCAGATGGATACAGCGGCCCTGATTACAGAACGGTCGTCCCGTGGGGCAGTGGGAATCGCTCAAGCACTCCTGACAGGTATGGTCGAAGATGTCGCAATGGCCAGACAGACAGTCACTACCCGACGAACAAGGGATGGCGTCGATGCAGATATGGAACTGCGCATGGCATACGCCACCCGCAGCACAGTCGTCACCATCAGCGCAGGCGGGATCTTCGGTGGAGCAGGTCCCATGATCACACCAGGATTCGGCGCAATCGAGATGCGAGATACAGATTGGGCTCGACTGACAGTACCCAGAAACGGTGTCACAGGTTTGGAGGGAAGGACATTGCGTATCTGTGGCGCATGCGATGGGGGGAGGGAGCACAAAGGGGGTATAGGTGTCTTCCCCGATATCGGTTCCCTCATCGACAGGCTCTTCAACATCCGTTGTGTCTTCCGTGTCCCCGGGGCCTGTATCCTCCGGAAGGACGGTTATACATTGGCTTTCCTGGCAGACCTCATCGATACCGCATGTGCCACAGCTGGTTCCGCAACCACTGTCACCACATTCCTTACCGGTACAATTGGGGATACAGATACACTGTCCATCCAGACATTGTTCCGCGCTACTACAAGCGCCGCATTCACCACCACAGCCATCCGGCCCACAAGAGAGCCCTGCGCATTGGGGTGTGCACGTGCATAACTGGGTTTCGTCGTTGCAGGTGAAGGGGGCTTCACAAAAACCACAGGTTCCACCACATCCATCGGAACCACAATCGAGTCCCTCGCAGTTGGGGCAGCATAGATCCATACAGGTTCCACCGATACAAAGTAGCTCGTCGGGGGTTCCATCGCATGTGAGACAGTCCCCACAACTACCACCGCAACCGTCGTCACCACAGGTCTTCCCTTCGCAGGATGGCGTACACGCAGTGTCTGTTTCGCCTGCGTCTTGTCCGCCCGTATCGGTTCCACCTGGGTCTGACGTCGCCGTGTCGCTAGTATCTGTTCCCCCGGACGCGTCGGCGTCTGGGCTGGGAATATCCGGGGCTCCAGGGTCGGTCGAAACGGTGTCGGTGCTCGTGCTGTCGGACCCGACATCTTCCTGGGTATCCGGGGTTTGACCGGTGTCCTCGTCATTTGTGACGCAGACTCCAAAATAGCACACGGCGCCGTCGGGGCATTCACTGTTGTTCGTACAAGGGTTGGACGTTCCTTTACCGCTCTTTACGCAAGAACTCAGGACAAGCAACCCAAACAACCCGGCAATGAGCCAGGTTATCTTTCGACCCGACACCATCATATACAAGACCCTCTTTCTCTCTTCTCTCGATAGCCTACCTGAAACGAATCTATTCCGCGATCTTTCGTGAAATATGTATAGGCATCGCACCAACACATCGGGGAACGAAGCGTTGTATTTCGTTTCATGTGGGATACTGAACTAGTCGGGTACACAGATCCAATCACCAAATGGTCCGATCGTACAGATACAGAGACCACCCGCACATTCGGGTACGTCGAGACAGATGCCGCCCGGATCTTCATCCGCATTGCCGTCACAGTCGTTGTCGAGTCCGTCACAACCTTCATCGACAGGAGTGACTTCGCCAGCACAGTCACTATGGAACGCTCCGTCGATACAGCTCTGGAGACCACTATGGCAGACACCGACACCAAGGGTGTCTGCGGGACCGGTGTAGCAGCTCTTCGTAAGTGGGCTTCCACCTTCGTCTTCGTCTGTCATGCCATCGCAATCGTTGTCGAGGTTATCGCAGACTTCGTCTTCCGGTAGGACCTGGCCTTCGCATGTACCCCAGACACCGCCCGGTTGGCAGGTCTCCAGACCATATACACAGAGACCAACACCTGGGTTACCCAGTGAAGACTCGAAGCAGAGTTGGGTAAGGGGCAGACCGGCGAGATCTTCATCGGTCATATCGTCGCAGTCGTTGTCGATATTGTCGCAAATCTCCGGCAGTGGCGAAGCCGCGTTACAGCTGCCCCAGATACCGAGTGTACAAGTCTCCGTTCCCGGACCACAGGCGTTCTCACATGGGCGTTCAAGCGCGTCGCCATCGAGTTTCTCATCGGTCTGACCATCGCAGTCGTTATCGATGGCGTCACAGACCTCTGGTACTGGCGGCGGCGATGTGCAGTTGACCCATTCACCGGCCACACATTCTTCTGTACCGACGCCACAAGAGGTGTCGCAGTTTCGGGTCAACGCTTCGTCAGTCTGACCATTACAATCGTTATCTACGTTATCACAGACCTCTGTCTGCGGTGCGATGACAGGTGCGTCACATACGACTGGCGCGCTCGGGTCGGCGGAACATGTGTAGACACCCCAGGCCTGACACCAGCCTTGACCGATGGAGCATGGCTGACCAAGAAGCGGGAAGTTTTCATCCGTGACGCCGTCACAGTCGTTGTCGACACCGTCACAGAGTTCGGTTTCCGGAGCCTTGGTACATGTAGACCACTCACCAGCCGAACAGGTCTGTTCACCACCGGAACCACAATGCAGGTTACAGCCTCGTACTGGGATGTCCTCATCGGTGAGACCATCACAGTCGTTATCGATGTTGTCGCATTGTTCGCCGACAGCGTTGGTGAAGATCGTGTTCAGGGCATCGACAAGTGAGGTCGGGTCTTCGGCTTGCCAGAAGACAGGATCACCTGGCGTGGTCTGAACCTTCGGATGACCACCGTTGATGGCCCAATCGTTATAGGTGGACGTGGGAACATTACCCATACCAATGACAAGCGTATGAATGTCATGGGCGATGAACATATCTTCAATGACCTGAGCAGGATCGCCCGCACATTGGTCGGCACTGTCTGCGACGACGAGCACGAAGGTCGGTCCTTCGAAGCTGGCATCCAACAGAAGGTCGCGGGCTTCCGCGATATTCGAGGCTACACCCGCGAAGTTCTCTGGGATGATGGAAGAGATATAGTCCTGAATCTCGTCATTCGAGGCATGGAAGCCAACTTCGAGTTCTCCGTTACCATCGCAGAGTCCGACGGTCGGTCCTGCGTTCAGGCTCAGGTTTACGAGCTCCTGGTAATCCGGAAGTACGGTGTCGAAGGCCGTAGACAGGTGGTCCCATTTGCTGAAGAAGTCGCCTTCATAGAAGGTGTCGTCCATGGTCTGGTTCTGGCCCAGGGTAAGGGCGATGGTCGCGCCAGTCGGTACACACTCTTCACAGGTGTAGGTGAACTGACACTCACCGCCAGCGCCACAGAGGTCGACGGTACAACTATCGTCGTCGTCACAATCACTATTGGCCAGGCAGCAGGACGAAATAATCTGGATGTCGTCGATGTAGACACCTTCGAAGTCATTATGCTTGCCGTCACCCGAGTCGAATTCGAACTGCAGTTGAACCGTGTTGCTCTGGTAGTCGGAGATGTCGATGATTACCTGACGCCAGCCATTCTCTGTGGTGCCACCAAACTCGGTGGAATCCCAGATGAGATCTGTAATCGTACCGTTCGAGCGAAGGATATTGACCTTCAGGTGATCGTAGTTGTTGCCCTGTACAAACTCTTCCGTCTCAATCCAGGTCCAGAATCGGAGCTGAATCGACATGAGCGACGGCAACTCCGTAGCCTCGGAGGTCGCTGTACCATGTACACGGTCTGTACCCGACTCATAGGTATGAGTTGAGAGGTCACCGAAGTACAGGCTCTTAAGGCCAGTATGGCGTTTGAAGTTGGTCTCTACCCAGGTGACGCCGGTTCCCTCAAGATCTTCGATCGTGAGCGTTGGGGTGCCTGGGTAGATTGTGTCGAAGTCTTCGGCCAGCATCTGGTTGCTGAACGCTTCCTGGTCCACCTTGGGTGCGCAGAACTCGTCACAAGAGTTGGCATCACCCTCGCGGTAGCAGATTCCATCGATGAGACAGTCATCGGATTGCGTTGTATGGATTTCTACTCCGGCGAGACAGCTATCGTCTGTACAGGAGAGACCATCATCCGGGATGTTCGTGTCGTCATTTACGTTGACGCTGGTTCCACCCTGGCAGACGAGATCTGTACAGAGGTTGGAATCGGCGAGGGTAAGGTCTGGAAGATTACTGTCGTCAGCGGTGTAACTACAGCCACCGTCGTCGGCGGATTCGGCGGTACAGATATCGTCCGTACAAGGCTCGCCATCATCACATAGGCTGTCCGTCTTGATGTTTGCGTTGACGCCGTCGGTACAGGTGTCGACCGTACAGTCAATATGGTCGGTGTAGGACTCGTCGGTTTCGCCGTCACAGTCGTCATCAACCGCGTCACAATCGGTATCGTCGCCCGTGGCCGGAAGCGGTTCACAGTCGGATTCTACACCGTCGGTACATACGGATTCATTGGCGCATGCACCGGTTCCACAGCCGGCCGGTACGTAGTCTTCATCGTTCACACCGTCACAGTCGCTATCGATTCCGTCACATACGGCGTCATCCGGAGCGGGGTCACCAGGTATACAGGCGTTCTCGGTGCCATCGGTACAGCTTGATGTCGATTCACAGGCTCCAATACCACAGGTGCTGGCGACATATTCGTCATCGGCTACGCCGTTGCAGTTCTCATCCAGACCGTCGCATACCGTGTCTGGTACCTCTGTGATCTCACCCTCACAGGTACCATAGGCGCCATCTTCACAAGTCTGCTCACCGCCTACGCAGGTACCGACGTTCTCTGTACCGGCTCCACCGGTATAACAGGCCTGGGTGAGGGCAGAGCCATCACTCTTCTCGTCGATCTCTTCGTCGCAGTCGTCGTCTTCGCTATTGCAAAGCTCTGGCATGGATTCGTCGGCGCTACCATCCGGGTTCGTTGAGCAGTCGGCAGCAAGGTCGCCCACACATTCGACAACACCAGTTCCACACGCGCCAATACCTTCACAGGTCTCGCCAATCGCGCGGACTCCGCTGTCGTCTTCGTAGGTGAAGTCTTCGTCGACCTCTACGTCACAGTCGTTATCAATACCGTCACAGACCTCGGTGATATCTTCGATGGTCTCGTTCACACATTCGACATCGGTGCCGTCAGCCATACAGGTGAAGGTACCGTTCTCGCAGAGATCGCTATCGTCGCCATCACAATCCGCGCCGAGAGTTGGGAAGGTCTCGTCGGTACCGCCGTCACAGTCGTTGTCCAGGTCGTCACAGGTTTCGTCTACGGCCAGGCCTTCTGTGGAGCATTCGATATTGTCCTGGGCAGCGTTACATTGCGTGGTACCACCAGCACAGATACCCGTACCACAGCCAGCATCGATACCGGTTACAGACGCGCCATCGAGTAGGGTAATGGTGAAGTCTTCATCGGTCTCGGCGTCGCAGTCATTATCCAGGGCATCACAACTCGACTCTGTGCCAGACTCGTAGGTCGTAGCGTGGGTCGAGTATGCGCTATCACCACATTCGGTCCATACGCCGTCTACACAAAGAGCCGCAGGTTTGGTCGAGCCAGCGCATACGCCGTCTTGATCTTCACAGTCTTGCAGGTCGTTAGCCACCAGGTCGATTGGATCCGAGGCATCCGTCGTACCGTCGCAGTCATCATCGAGGGCGTTACAGACTTCGTCCGCTGCCAGATCTTCGGTGTTACAAAGGATACCGTTGCCGGCCGCGTTACATTCGGTTGTACCGCCAGCACAGATACCCGTACCACAGGACTGGTCGATACCGGTGACGGATGTGCCGTCGAGTAATGTGGCGGTGAAGTCTTCATCGATATCGGCATCACAGTCGTTATCCAAGGCATCACAACTGACTTCGGTGTCGGCTTCGTAGTTGGCCGAATGGGCACTGTATTCTGTGTCGCTACATGTCAGCCATGCGCCATCTACACATAGAGCCACAGGTTTGGTCGAGCCGGAACATACGCCATCTTGTACTTCACAATCTTGTTCGTCATAGGCGAGAAGATCGACGGAGTCGTCCACATCGGTCAAGCCGTCACAGTCGTCGTCGAGGGCGTTGCAGAGTTCATTGGCTGCCAGGCTTTCGGTGTCACAGATGATGCCATCGCCCGCGGTATTACAGACGGTGTTACCACCGGCGCAGATACCTGTACCACAAGCCTGGTCGATACCGGTGGCTGTACTGCTATCGAGCATGGTCGCCGTGAAGTCTTCATCCAGGGAACCATCGCAGTCGTTATCGAGGGCATCACAGCTGAGTTCGACGTCTGCTTCGTAGTTGGCCGAATGGGCACTGTATTCCGTATCGCCACAGGCGTTCCAGACACCAGCGACACATAGAGCCGCGGGTTTCGTTGAGCCGTCACAGACACCAGCCTGAACTTCACAATTCTGCTCATCGTGGGCCAACAGGTCGACTGGATCCGCAGCGTCGGTGCTGCCATCGCAATCGTTGTCGAGGTCGTCGCAGATTTCGTTGCCTGCCAGATCTTCCGTATTACATTCGATACCTGTGCCGAGGGCGTCACAGACCGTGGTTCCACCGGCGCAGACACCCGTACCACAGGCCTCGTCGATGCCAGTGACCAACGTTCCATCGAGAAGCGTTGTTGTGAAGTCTTCATCGATGGCACCGTCACAGTCGTTATCCAATGTGTCACAGCTGACCTCAGCGCCCGCTTCGTAGCTCGCGGTGTGGGCCGAATAGGTGTCATCGGTACATTCCAGCCATGCGCCATCAACACAGAGGCTGGCGTCCTTCGTGGCGTCGGCACAGACACCCGTAGTGTTTTCACAAATCGGTGAGTCGTTGGCTTCGAGATCCACGGGGTCGTCGGCGTCGACAAGGGCATCGCAGTCATTGTCTTCACCGTCGCAAATTTCGTCTTCGGCGAGATGTCCGGTGGAACACTGCAGACCGGTTTGAGCGGTATTACATTCGGTGACACCGCCAGCGCACAATCCGATACCACAGGCGACACCAACACCACTCACGATCTCGGCGGTGTACAGGGTGAAGTCAAAGTCTTCGTCTTCGGAACCATCACAGTCGTTGTCCAGGCCGTCACAGGTTACCTCGACGCCGTCTTCGTACGCTGGATCATGGGCTTCGTATTCGACCTCGCCACATTCTTGCCACGAGCCCGCGACACAAAGAGCGGCCGGCTTGGTCAGACCATCACAGAGACCTTCTTGCAGTTCGCAGTTCTGTTCGTCGTTTGCGAGCAGGTCTGCTTCATCGTCGGCATCGGTCAGACCGTCACAGTCGTTGTCGTCACCGTCACAGACCTCATCCTCGGAGAGACCAGCTGTGGAACACTGCAGACCGGTTTGGGCGGCATTACATTCCGTGACACCACCAGCGCAGAGGCCAATACCACAATCTTCGCCTATACCCGATACGACATCATCATTGTAGAGGACATAGTCGAAGTCTTCGTCGACCTCGCCGTCACAGTCGTTATCCAGAGCGTCGCAGGAGAGCTCGACATCTTCTTCGTAGTTGGCATCGTAATCTACGTAGTCCGCCTCAGCACAGACTTTCCAGACGCCGTCGACACAATGGGTCGCAGGCTTGGTCGATCCTGCGCATACGCCGCCTTGAAGTTCACAATCCTGTTCATCATTCGCAAGGAGGTCGACCGCGTCGTCGGCATCGGTATCACCATCACAATCATTATCGACGTCGTCACAGACCTCATCGGTCGCCAGATCTTCTGTGCTACATTCGATGCCGGTGCCGAATGCGTCACATACGGTAATACCGTTATCACACGCACCCGTACCACAATGCTCGTTGATACCGGTGACAGACGTTCCATCCAGGAGGGTGGTAGTAAAGTCTTCGTCGACCTTTCCATCACAGTCGTTGTCGAGGTCATCACAGCTGACTTCCGCGCCAGGCTCGTAGGAAGAGGTATGAGCCGAATAGGTCTCATCCGTACATGCAAGCCATTCGCCATCAACACAAAGGCTGGCGTCCTTGACGGCGCAGGAGCAGACACCATCTGTGTTCTCACAGAGTGGGGAGTCGTATAACGCCATATCCGCAGCGTCGTCCGCGTCGATGAGACCATCGCAGTCGTTGTCTTCGCCGTCACAGACTTCGTTTTCAGATAGATGACCTGTGGAACACTGTAGACCTGTCTGCAGTGCGTTACATTCTGTGACACCGCCATCGCAAAGACCGATACCGCAGGCTACACCGACACCGGTTACGACCGTACCGCTGTATAGAGTGAAGTCGAAGTCTTCGTCTTCACTGTTGTCGCAGTCATTATCCAGGCCGTCACAGGAAAGCTCTGTACCCGCTTCGTAGTTTTCAGAATGTACCTGGTATTCGGAATCACCACATGGCAACCACTTACCAGCGAAGCAGAGTTCTGCGGGCTTCGTTGAACCGGCACATACACCATCCTGCTCTTCACAGTTCTGCGTATCCGCTGCCAGGAGATCCACCGGATCGTCAGCGTCGACGAAGCTGTCACAATCGTTGTCCAGTCCATCACAGAGTTCTGGCGCGTTCGGGTATACATTCGGATCGCTGTCATTACAGTCGCCATCACAGATGCGATATCCGTCACCGTCCGAATCACGTTCGTTGGCCGGGACCTCACCATCACAATCGTCATCGATACCATTACAGGCCTCAATGATGTTCGTCTGTGTTTCGTTCTCGCATTCCAGCGTTCCGTTAAGGGCGCATGTGTAGGTACCGTTCTTACAAAGATCGGAGTCGTCACCGTCACATTCGTCGCCCTTGAGGTCGAAGCCATCGTCCACGGTGCCATCACAGTTGTTGTCGCTATTGTCACAGACCTCAGCGTCCACATCATTGATGGTGTTGGCGTAGTTCGACGCGATCTCGGTGGCATCCAGAGCACGATCGTAGACAGCCAGCTGATCAATCGAACCCTTGAAGTAATGGTGCAGGTCACTACCACCATCGATGCTCGCACCGATTAACAATGGCCAACTACGAACAACGGCACAGTTCTTTGGCGTACCGCCAACGGCACCCGCAGGCTCACCGTTGATATAGATGCGGCCTGCGGATCCATCCCAGGTACCAACGACGTGGCTCCATGTGTTGACCGAGAGACTGGTGGTGGAGTTCATAGAACCACAGTTGGCGTAACCGAAGTTCACCAGCGCGCCGTTCAGTTGCATGCTGATACCCGAACGCCAGCCAGCCTCAGGCTCGGTCTTAGAGGCAATGGTCTGGAGACCAGAGAGCTTCTCAGGCTTGATCCAGGCTTCAATACTATATTCCTGGATTAGGTCGGCGCTCACCCGCAACGAGGTGTT
>MDTE01126835.1_pt1 | contig 22517 bp, 15 predicted proteins | sample 811231 | NCBI WGS metagenome assembly MDTE01 (sample SAMN05326651, study PRJNA326480) | marine metagenome | isolation source: seawater | place: Indian Ocean: Red Sea | collected 2010 | reverse complement strand
TCTGGGAGGCCAAAGTGAAAACTGACGAGTTCGGGCTTGACCCGGGTCAACACGTCCAGATGTTCGGGCGAAACACCGCCGGCAATAGCATGCGGCTCGGGTAACAGACCCAGTCCGTTGGCGTCGTATAAAGTCTGCAATGCAGCGCGCATCTCCGGCGCACGACCGCCCAGATCACCTGGGTCGTCCCAAATGGGATAGTTCACGTTCAAGCTGCCACCGCTTTGCTGACGGAAGCCCTGAATGCGGCGCTCGACGTCTTCGGCAGCAAAGCCCCACATACCGAGGCCGCCAAGACCACCCGCGTTGGATACCGCAGCCGCCAGTGCAGGCGTAGTGAAACCTCCCATGGGTGCCTGCAAGATGGGCCACTCAATACCCAACCGCTCGGTCAGTGCGTTGCGATTCCAGACCATGGATACCTCAGGGTTTACCGACAGCTTGTCGGATCATCTGCTGAAACCTCGCTGTATGCCGCTCGTGCTTCGGCGACAACACACCGCGGGTGTAAATCCCGATCTCCAGATTGCGCTGCACCTGTTCGCAGACGGACAAATCCTCTTCGACAATTGTCTTGGCCCAGGCAAAAGCCTCGTCGCGGTCTTTCGCCGTCAGGTCCTTGTACCACGCCCAGCTGGTCGAACGCTGACGCGAAGTGCTAAGCGGGTCTATTCGATCGGCCTTGAAGCTCGACTGCCCCAAAACCGCTGCAAAACCGGGAAACCGGTAATACCAGATACCTTTTGCACCCCGCAAGCTGGTGTCATCGCCACGGTAGTCGACATGGAACACCACCAGCCTGCCGTCGTCGTAGCTGCAGATGTCGATACACTCGCGCGCGACCACCTCGGTGAGCCGCGGATGAATCAGCGGCAGATGATAGCCCTCGACGGTGTTGTCGCAATAAGTTTTCCAATTGGCCTCGCCTTCGACCACGAACTGACCGTGATAATCGAGTTCGGTGGTCGCGGGATAGTCTTGCGAAAGCACCGGGATCGAGCCCAGCCACTCCAACAGCGGTGGCGCCCACTCCGAGAGACACACGAACACCAGGCCCTGCCACACCTCGACTCGAACCGGAAACAAGCCATAACGCGACTTGTCCAAGGACTCATCGCCGAAGTCCGAGGCCGACAACAAGCTGCCGTCGAGACCGTAGACCCAGCCATGGTAGGGGCAGCGCAAAGCCTTGCAGCTGCCGCTCGCTCCATCAGCGAACAGCATCGCGGCCCGATGCCGGCAGACATTGTGAAACGCCCGCAGCGCACCGATCTCATCGCGAACCACCAGGATCGGCCAGTGCCCGGCAAGCACGTCTGCGCGATAGCTGCCAGGGCTCGCCAGCTCGTGCGCAGGACCGAACAGCAACCAATTCTCGGCAAATATGTGCTCGCGTTCGGCAGCCAGCACCATGCCACTGGTGTAGAACTCCGCATCCAGGGTTGGTACCGCTGCTGCACTCATGAGCCCATCCTCCGCCATCCGGCCTGACACCAATCGAATCCCACCCGTCCCGGCCAAACGGTTGCACGAATAGCCATATGCTTTCAACCGAATGCACACGCCATCGGTCGGATTCACCGCGTTGCAGCCGGGCACTCCGGATGTCAGGTGTGAGACAGCTCGAGTCACAGCTCGTGGCTGTCCACACACCACGGCGTCTGATATCGTTCGCGCCGGAACACCAGACACCGCCGAGGCACAAAACCATGCCTCGCCAGCACGAACGGCAAAACCCAAATCAGGAGAGGGGAAACAACCATGACCATGAACACCGAAGTGATTCTCACCTGCGCCGTGACCGGTGCCGGTGACACGGCCGACAAGCACCCGAACATGCCGGTTACCCCCGAGCAGATTGCTGATGCCGCCATCGAGGCAGGACAAGCCGGCGCGGCGGTCGCCCACATCCACGTCCGCGATCCCGAAACCGGCAAGGGTGGCCGCGATCGTGACTGTTTCCGCAAGGCCATTGAGCTAATTCGCGCCAGTAACACCGACATCGTGCTCAATCTCACCACCGGCATGGGCGGTGACTTCACACCCAGCGATGAAGATCCTTCAGTGCCCACCCCCGAGAGCGATTTCGTCAGCCCCGAGGAGCGTGTTGCCCATGTCGAGGAGCTGCGGCCGGAAATCTGCACGCTCGATTGCGGCAGCATGAACTTCGGCGGTGACGGGGTCACCATGAACACTCCCAAGCATCTGGCACGCATGGCCGAGCTGGTCCGCGATGTCGGCACCAAGCCGGAAATCGAAGTTTTCGACCTGGGTCAGATCTGGCTCGCCAAACAGCTCATTGCCGACGGTCACATCGACTCACCACCACTGTTCCAGCTGTGCATGGGGATTCCGTGGGGCGCTGAAGGCGACCCGCGCGCCATGGCGCTGATGCGTGACTCCTTGCCTCCGGATGCGATGTGGGCCGGTTTTGGTATTTCGCGGATGCAAATGCCGATGGTCGCTCAGGCGATGATTCTCGGCGGCCATTGTCGCGTCGGTCTCGAGGACAACTTGTATCTAGAGCGTGGCAAGTTCGCCAGCAATGGCGAGCTGGTCGAGAAAGCCAAGCACATCATCGAGCAACTCGGCGGCCGTACCGTCTCGGCCGACGAGGCCCGGTCAAAACTGGGGCTGGGAAATCATTAGTCACGACCAAGCTCAAAAGCGGAAAGAAAGGGGTGCCAGTGGCACCTCTTTTTTTTGGTTGCGGATCACCGAGCGAGCACAAAGACCTGGTTATGCCAGAGGGCGGAGTTGTGCTCGTAGACTTTGGTGAGCCCCGCATCGCGCAGTGTGTTCTCCACCAGTGAGGATGAATGCACAAACCCGCGAAAATCAGAACGCAGGAGCCAGAAGCCGAGATTCCACAACGCATTCCAGACGATGGTGAAGCGGTTCCTCTTGGGATAGCTGAGCGCAACAACCCGCCGGGTTCGCGACAGCGCCGCGCCAAGTAATGCGACCGGTGCGGGATAGCAACACACCACTTTGTCGAGCACGGTCACATCGGCGACCGGCACCTCCTCGATGATTTCGACGAAGTCACCGAGCCGATACTCGGTCTGGTCATGCAGGCCGCGTTCCCGAGCACGAGTTTCTGCAACCTCGAGCATACGTGGCGCGAGGTCGACACCAAAAGCCTCGGCAGCACCACGCTGCAGCAGGGTCTGGTGGAGCTCACCAACACCGCAGCCTACCTCCAGCAGGCGCGCGCCCTCGACATCGTACGCGACGAGTGCATCGAGTAATCCGCGCTGATTCTTGTCCAGACCTTTACGACGATAACGTCGCTCATACATTCGCGACATCCAGCCGAAGCAACTCCGGGCGGAACCAATGTGGCGTGCACAACAGTTCATAACAGTGTCTCCGACAATGCCTTACCCCAATCAGATAAATCATACGTCGGCCCGGTCTCGTGGTCGAGATTCGAAGGCTGATACCCGAATCGTGCAATGAGCGCCCGCTCTCGCACAGCGATCAGCTCAATGCTCGCGGCGTCGTAGTAGTAGTTCGTGAGACGGGTCGCGCCTCTGTGTTTGCCGGTGGCACGCCCACTGAGGAAGCTGTCGTTCAGGGGTCGAAAGAGGCAAGGAAGCGATTCAGATCAGCGCTCAAAGTTGTGACATCCAAAAAAGTATCTACAGAGCAATTGCGTTTCACACGGGCGTCGAAGCCGGCCGGGGTAGAAGCCTGTTCATCGCTCCAAAACCGGTCTGCGCCACAACGAAAATCGAGCAAACCGGAACGACATCCATCCAGCGTGAGCGGCAACACGACCGATTGCATAAACATACTGGAAGAGTGGCGCGTGGCTCGTCTGCAACAACTCGTGCAACTCGTAATCAGAAGTATGCCTGCAAAGTCATCGGCTCTGTGTTCTGGTATCTGAACGAACGTCGAAATCTCCAGAGCCTGTTATGCGTTCGTGCCGGAGAGCACCGGGGGCTGGCACACTCAGCGAGCGGCAACAGGTTTCTCGCTGCAAACCGTGGTTCGATGCAACAAACGCCGATGGCCGTCGTAGTCGTTGACCGCCAGGTGAGTGACGGCACGATTGTCCCAGAGCAACAAATCACCTTCGCGCCACACTTGACGCCAGGTGAACTCTGGCCTGCCGCAATGCGCGTACAGAAAATCGAGCAATGACTTGCTGTCTTCGACGCTCATGTTGGCAAGTCGCGTGCAGTAAGTGGGATTCGCGAACAACGCCTGGCGACCGGTAGGCTCATGCTGTCGAACCAGCGGGTGCGACCGCTCAATCTCGGCTTCCTCGTGCCCGGTACTGATCTGAACGCCACGCATACGGCCGCGCGAACCGTCGCGCGCCAGCCGGCGGCCGTAAATGTGCCCGCTGTGCATGATGCAAAGCCTGCACAGCACACGACGCATCGACACCGACAATGCTTCGAACGCACCAATCATGTCGGCAAACAAGGTGTCGCCACCGTGTGGTGGCAGATCGACCGCGTGCAACACTGAATAGACCGGCGGCTCGTCCAGATAGCTGAAGTCTGCATGCCACCAGCTGCCGAAGGTGGAGACTTTGACCTCATCGGCTTCCTTCAGCACCGCGATGACGTCAGGATGGTCGTCGAGCGGCCGCACATAGGGCATACGATAGAGCTCTCCCAAACGCGCCGAGAACTCGACCTGATCGGCAGCACTCAAGCTCTGCCCGCGCACCACCAACACCCGGTGCTCATCGAGGGCGCGACGCAGTACTGTTACCCCACATTCGTCGAGCGAGCGAACATCGGCACCACTCACTTCGGCCACAAAGCCGCGTGACATCGGTGTGACCACGAACGACGCCGTGCTCATGTGAGCGGCAACCGCAATACTAAGCTGGACATGCTCATCTCCCGGCGATGCGTCGCAGGTATGGGTTGAGGAACAGTCCGCGGGGGTCGAGTTCGGTCTGCGCCCTCCAGAATCGCTCCCAGGTGCCAGGATGCTCATCGCCCAGCTCGTTCGCGCTCAAGTAGTGCATCTTTCCCCAGTGAGGCCGCCCGGCATGCTCGCGAAATAGAATCTCACTGGCTCTGAAGAAAGCTTCGTACGGCTGGTCGAAGGCCTGATGAATGGAAATCGTCACCGTGTCTCGACCGCGCGCGGTGCTGATCCAGCCGTCATCGGCGGCAAGCGTGCGGTACTCGACCGCCCAGGTAACTTCGGGGAAGCGAGTTCGCATGAGCTCACGCAAGCGTGCAAAACATGCCGGCCCTTCGGCCGCGGGCACGGAGTACTCCATCTCGGTGTGTTTGTTTTCACGCACACTCGGAAACACCCGATATGCGCGATCGACATACTGACCCTCGTGCGCGGGCATGTCGTCGACTGCTCCCGGATGCGGGTGTAGAGCCTTCGCGAGCGCCAGATCGGAGTCCGGCCGCCAGAAGAACTCGAAATGCCGGGTGGCGGTGGTCAGCTGGTCGATACGCTCCATGATGGCCGGGACTGGCTCCAACCATGAGTGCTCATGCAGATAGTAAGCGGGCAACAGACGCAGACTGACTTCGGTCACGATGCCAAAAGCACCGAGATTGAGACGCAACGCCTCTAGCAGCTCGGGTTGCCCTTGAGTGGTGACGACATCGCCTTCGGCGCTGACCAGCGATACTCCACACACCGCATCACTGATGCTGCGTTGCGCACGGCCTGTGCCATGGACACCAGTGCCGATCAAACCAGCGATGGATTGAACATCGATATCGCCTTGATTGGCGAGTGAGAAACCAGCCTCCCACAAAGGCTCGCCAATCGCCTTGAGCTTCGTGCCCGCCACCAGGGTTGCGCTGCTGCCGCCCGCATCCACCTTCGGCGCGCCACACCACTCGTCGGTACGCAGAATCAAGCCGTCATCGGCATGCACCAGCGGGTAGTGTGAATGCGTTGTACCGGCAACCCGAATGCAACAACCACGCGAGTTCGCCTCAGCGACGGCTGCCTGTGCGTCGGCGATGTTGCGTATGCTGCGCACCTCTGCCGGCTTGGAACGCACCAACCCGGACCAGTTGGAAAACACCTTGCTCATGGCGTGATGTTAACAAGTGGTTCCGCAATGTTCTCGCGGGAGTGGACACTTGCCGGCATTTCCATCCTTCGGCACAGTGCCTATGATGCCGGAGTGTGCTGTATTGGCAGTGGCACAGTCGACTTACTTCAGCTGCAAGGACAATAGATTCATGCCCGGCATTAGCGCCTTCGGCGCATACATCCCAAAACGCAGACTCCAGCGATCCGCAATTGCAGAGGCGAATGTCTGGTTCGACGCGGGCCTCAGATCACATGCGCGCGGAGAGCGCAGCATGTGTAACTGGGACGAAGACTCGGTGACTCTGGCCGTCGCCGCGGCACGCGAGTTTGCGGGCGACGACACCCTCGAGGCCCTTACATTGGCCTCTACCAGCACCCCGTTTGCAGACCGACAATGCGCCGGCATCATTGCCGAGGCACTGCGCCTCCATACCGGTGTGCGCACCATGGACGTCGGTGGCTCTCAACGCTGCGCCACCACTGCACTACTGACTATGCTCGACACCGTGACAGCGCGTCATGCCGCCGGGCTGGTCGTCGCAGCAGACCATCGTCAGGCACGGGTCGGCAGCGCGGCCGAGATGCTCTGTGGCGATGCCGGCGTGGCCCTGATCATCGATGAGGGCAGTGGCATCGCCGAGTTTCTCGGTGGCGCCACGGTGAGCGGTGATTTCATAGATCACTTTCGCGGAGACGGCGAACGTTTCGACTACGAGTGGGAAGAACGCTGGGTTCGGGACGAGGGATTGCTCAAGCTGGTTCCCACTGCCGTTGCACAACTGTTCGAGAACACCGGCCAGCAGGCTAGCGATGTCGACCACTTGATTGTCGCAACCGCGATGCGAAGAGTGCCTCAGTCGGTTTGCCGGGCGCTGGGCATCGACGAATCCAAGTTGGTGGACACCTTGATGGATGGCTGCGGCTACTCTGGCGCCGCTCATCCGTTGCTCATGCTGGCACACGTGCTGGAGCAGGCGGATCCGGGTCAGAAAATTCTGCTCACCGGTTTCGGACAGGGTTGTGACGCGCTGTTGTTCCAGACCACCACCGCAATTACCGCGCATCAATCCCGGCTGACCGTCAGTCGCGCACTGCGCGGCCGTGTGGAGGAGCATAACTACTCCAAGTTCCAGACCTTCAATGGTCTGGTGGAACGTGAGTTCGGCAAACGGGCCGAGGTGGACCGTTCACCGGCTCTGAGCGCACACAATCGTAACCGCGAGATGGTCAATGCATTCATTGGCGGCAAGTGCAGCGCATGTGGAACCGTGCAGTTCCCCAAGAGTCATTACTGCGTGAACCCGAACTGCGGCAAGCTGGACACCCAGGATGACCAACCGATGGCGGACCTGAACGGCACGGTGATGACTTACACGGCCGACCGACTGACTTTCGATCTGAATCCGCCGGCTTATTACGGTCTGGTGGAGTTCGAGGGCGGTGGCCGCGCGCTGGTTGATTTCACCGAGGTCGATGGTGACCATTTCGACGTTGGTACACCCATACAGATGGCGTTTCGCATCAAACACCTTGATGCCAAGCGTGGTTATCGCACCTATTTCTGGAAAGCGGCGCCAGAGTAACGGCGGGGAGAGATTCATATGGCGAGAGGTATTCGCGACAAAGTAGCAATACTGGGCATGGGGTGTTCGAAGTTTGGCGAGCGTTGGGATGCCGAGTCGGCGGACCTGATGGTCGAAGCATTCGAGGAATGCATCGCTGATGCCGGGATCGACAAAGACCAGATCGATGCGGCCTGGTTCAGCTCTGCCATCGACTCGGTCAATGTCGGTCCGAGCGCGCTGCCGCTGGCAGTTGCCCTGCGGCTACCCTACATCCCGGTGACAAGAGTCGAGAACATGTGTGCGAGTGGCACCGAAGCCTTTCGCGGCGCAGTTTATGCCGTCGCCTCCGGTGCCGCCGACATCGCCTTGGCGCTCGGCTGCGAGAAGCTCAAGGACACCGGCTACGGTGGTCTACCGCAACGTTCGCGCGGCACCACAAACGACATGAGCTTGCCGAATGTGTCAGCGCCGGGGACCTTCGCGCAGCTCGCGGCTGGTTACCGCGCCGCCCATGGCGTCGATCGGGATGACCTCAAGCGCGCCATGGCTCATGTGTCGGTCAAGAGTCACGCCAACGGCGCCAAGAATCCGAAAGCACATCTGCGTCGCGAAATCACCGAAGAGCAAGCACTCAAAGCACCCATGGTTGCCGAGCCCATCGGCTTGTTCGATTGTTGCGGCGTGAGTGACGGCGCGGCATGCGCCATCGTGACCACCCCGGACATTGCACGCAGCCTCGGCAAGACCGACATCGTGTCTGTGAAGGCCTTGCAGCTGAGTGTTTCGAATGGCACGGAGGTAGGCCATGCGTCATGGAATGGTGCGCATCTCAAGACAACCCGGATCGCCGCCGGGCGGGCTTACGAAGAAGCGGGCATCAAGAATGCACGCGAGGAACTCAGCATGACCGAGGTGCACGACTGCTTCTCAGTCACCGAGCTGGTCACGATGGAGGACCTGGGGCTCGCCGACGAAGGCGGCGCGGTGAAGGCAGTGCTCGACGGTCGCTTCGATGCCGATGGCGACATTCCCTGCCAGATTGACGGCGGGCTGAAGTGCTTTGGGCACCCCATTGGCGCATCGGGGCTGCGCATGCTCTACGAGATGTATCTGCAATTCCAGGGACGTGCCGGCGAACGTCAGCTCAGCGATCCGAAGCTCGGCTTGACGCATAACCTCGGCGGCTTCCCGGTGCAGAATGTCTGCAGCGTTTCCATCGTGGGGCGGCTCGACGGTTGATTCCGATGGTCTAGATGGCCGTTCCGAAAAATCGATCACGCCAACGGAACGGCGCTTTTCGGCGCTCGCGCACAACCCTCAGGCGTTCGGCAGCGCAAAGGTCCACCGGACTTTGCGAAACTCTGCCTCACCACCCGCAGAACGTCGGGGGGAGGAAAAACCATTGTGGCTCAATGTCACAATGCTGCTAGACGAACGCCCGAAGGGCCGAACGGGAAGGAGGATGGGTCACGGAGAGTTTATCGAGGCCACGAGAAAGTGGAGCGGATATCGGAACAGCTATCTAGGACCTGTTTATCTTTCATACGTGCCAGCGTTGCCGTGCCAGACCTGGGCTTTCGCGAGCGCATGACCGTGACCTTCGACGTGTTGGCGTGCTTACGACCGTGGCTGATCGCCGCTCTGCTGGTTGCGACCTCACAGGCCGGCTCAGCACAAGACATATCCATGCCGAACGACATCGACCTACAGGTCACACTCGGCTTTTCCGAGGTGTTTCGGCTCGGATACTGGGCCCCGCTCACTGTCAATGTCATCAATCATGGCAAAGAAATCGATGGAGAGCTCCAGGTTCAGCTGACCTATGGCTCGGAGCTCGATGATGCCGTGTTCACCAAGACCGAACGTCGCCGGCTCGAATTATCGGAGGGCTCCAAAAAGCGCTTCAGATTCACTGTCCTGATGGAAAGCTTCGGATTCCCGCTGCGCATCCTCGTCAAGAACGCTGGCGCCGTCGTCGCCGAACAGACCGTTGATCTGCGTCGCAAGTTCACCGACGCGCGACTGCTGCTGGTGGTCAGTCGCGATGCCAATCTCGACAATTTGAATGACACCGCCGCCGAGAGTCTACGGGTGCTGTATCCGCATCCGGAGCTGCTACCCGATCACTGGAGAGGTTACGACGCCGTGACAGCGGTGGTTGTGCACGGCATCTCACTGGAAACTCTCAGCCAACGACAGTTCGACGCCCTGAAGAAGTGGGTTGCGCAGGGTGGCAAGCTGGCGGTCTCCGGTGGACCGGACTATGCGCTCATGCGCACACCTCGACTGGCGGAGTTACTGCCAGCGAGCCCCTCGGGGTTAGTCACCATCGAGAATGCCGAAGCGATAGGCGCCGCGCTCGGAGAGCTGCTTCCGCGATCCGATGCATTTCACATTCACAGGCTGAATGTACTCGAAGGCACGGCCAGGGCTGTTGTTGACGGCCACCCGCTAATTGTCGAGGGCCGGTTCGGGAGTGGTGAAATTTTCTACCTGAGCTTTGATGTCGCCAGTCGACCGTTTGACAACTGGCTGGGGCTGCGTGGCGTACTGTTCGACACCCTGCAGATCGCTCCCTCGACCAGAAAGAGCTTCGATGCTCGAGAGCTGCGCAAACCGAGCGTGGTGCCGCTGCTGGTAGACCGCTCATCGGCTGGCTTTCCGAGACTCTCGGTGGTGATCGTGTTCGTCGCACTTTATCTCGGCCTGCTCGCGACCTTGTTTCGGATCAACCTTGGCCGCAGCGCGCTCAGAATCGTCGCCCCGTTAATCGCTACACCCGCCATGTTTCTCGCCGGCGCCTATTTCCTGTTTGGCGTAGTGTTGTTCCCCACTGGCGCAAGCGCTTTGATCACGACGCTGGTGGAACCGTTGGGGAATGGCCCCTACGCACGAGCCTATTTTGACATCGGCACATTCTCGAACAAACGCCAGCCTCTCCCATTGGTGGTAGAGAGTCCGGAGCCCGTGGTCATCGCCAGTCAGCGCCCGCAGCGCTGGGGTAAGACGCATAGCTACAACATCGTCGAGGGCACCAACAAGATCATCGACGTTGACCGGCCGCGGTCATACAGTCTGAACCTGTTTCACGGCATAGACATCGTCATTCACGATGTCCATGCCGAGCTTCTCGACAGCTCAACGCTGCGGATTCGAAACAACACCGGTCTCGATTGGGGGGTGGCCTGGCTGGTCGCAAACGGTACCGTCGCGGATCTCGGCAGCGTCGCCCACCGGGATGGCGATTGGCAACAACTGGCCGTCGGCACACCGGTCGCAGAAATTAGAGACGCCGCGTGGCCGAAGAGCCTCGCGTTACCCGCTCGCCTCACGAGTGCGCAGCGCCACCTGGGCGCCGTGCTGCTCGAAGAGCGGCTGGAGCCCTATCTTGCGACACCCGGAAACCGAACGGCGCTGCTGGTGGCCATCATTCCGACTCCCGTTCGCCTCGGTGCAACCAATCGACACTGGGCGCAAGACGCTCTGGGTCTTCTGGTCATCAGGCTCGAAGCTATCGCCAGCGGGCGTCGAAGTGCGAGCTAACCCGGTACTCTTCGGCTTCCTACGAGCTCTGTTGAAGCCAGGCGCGCATATGCGCGCCTGGTTTTCCGCGCTGATCCTGCAGGCTCTAGCTCTGGCCATCTGGTGGCCAAAGAGCAATCTCGCGGTGGTTCTCTCGAATGAAAGAGGACCGCAGCCGTTACTGGCCGTCGGTGTGGCGCTGGGCGTGACGCTCGCCTACTTCAGTCTGCGCGCTGGCGCCGAAGAGTTCCTGATGGACGAGCAGCAGTCCATGCGGGAATGGGCTCTGGGCACCCGATTGTCGGTCTCGAGAATTATTCTGGGCAGCATGCTGGGGCACTGGGCGCAACTCGGACTCGCTTTGTTATTTTCCGCGCCACTGGTTTGCATTGCCTACACCATCAGCGGCGGCTCCTTGCAAACACTGGGGGAGGTGGCGCTGGCATTGATGATGCAGTCGTCGTTCTATTGGCTACTCGGCGCGGCGCTATACATGGGGATCGGTCAGTACGGGCAAAGCACATTCGTCATGCTGCGTGCGGCACTGATCGCCTGTTACGCAGTCACCGCATTCGTGCTGCCGAGTGCAAGTCAGCTGATGCTGAGCCTGGAGCTGTTCGGTGCTGGTCTCGACGATCTGATGCGCCTCACCTCACTACCCCTCGCCACGGAGTTCAGCCTGCTGTACGGCTTTGCCGCGCTGCCGATTGCATCTCTGCTGGCCCTGCAGCTGTGGTGGTGCCGCCGCTGATGGCGCAACCCCAGCGACGATCTCGCCAGCGGTTTCGAACGAGCCTCCGCCTGGTCGAGTTGACAATCCCGCGACGGATTCTCACTGTGAGTCATGGCCTTCGAGAATGTGTGGTCTATCAGGGCGACCGACGAAAAGCTCGCTGCGGTGCGTTTGAGCAGCATCGTCGAGCGATTCTGCAAACAGAAGTGGCGCCAGCTCGCCATAGAGAACGGCTGGTTTGCACTGTTCTGGGCATTGAGCGCGGCAACGCTCGCCATTATCACTGTCCAGCTCAACCAGCTGGACTACCCAATTGGTTCGGGCGTGCTATTGCCGCTCGGCGCAGTCACCCTGACGTACGCATACTTCAAAGCCCATTGGCAACAGCCAGACAGCCTCGACATCGCCATTGCCGTCGATGTCCGTCTCAAATTGAAGCAAAGACTCAGCACCGCGTGGGAGCTGCGCAACGCTGATCTCGACCCGGCTTTGATCGCGCGCCTGAACGTGAATGCAGTCAATCTGCGCTATCCACCGCCATCGCAACCGGTGTTTCCGGTGCGCACCACCAGCTGGGCCAGACTCGTGCCGATCGCTGGCCTGGCGTTGCTGCTGGTCATTGTGCTCGACATCGATCAGCTGCAAGGACCGCAGAGTGTGGTCGCCGACGATGTGGTCATCAGTGAAGGGGTGAGATTGAGAGAGTTTGCACGCCAGATGCAAATACGCGCGGTACGTGATGAGCTGCCGCGTAGTGCACTCGAGGCCGAAAGTATGTATCGACTCGGCTTGCGAATGGAGAGCGGCTCCCTAGATCGTGAGCAGACGCTGTACCGACTTCAGGACTTGAGCGAGTCTTTGGCTGATCAGCGTCGGGCGGCACTCGCGGATGCGGGCATGAACACAGTGACGCCGGTGGGCGCATTCAGCGAGGAGGGCGCGAGCGCGGACGATGCCTCCAGGCTGCGCGCGCTCATCGAACAGCTGCTGCAAGGCCATTTAACCAGTGGTGAACTCGCATCCCTGCAACAGGAGAGTCAGACACTGTCGCGGATGGGTTTCGATCCGGAAACACTCGCCGAAGCATTGCGTGAATTCGAAAGCGGCAAACGCGGAGAGCTCGAGCAAATGATGGATGAGCTGTCGCGTATTGAAGCCGCCATCGGTGATGCCGGGGAACTCGGCCGCGCCATGGAGCGGATCGAAGAAACCCGCGAGAGTCTGGGTGACCTGATGGTGACGGCAGATGAAATCTCACGGCAAGGACCAGCGAGTGACGCCACACCTGACCGTGACCGCGCTCGAGCCGGTCGCGGCGATGAGTCATCTGACGGTAAGGACGGACCTGGCAACCTGTCGCAACGGGGGCGTGGCTCGGGTGACGGCGCGATCCAACGTCAGCGTCCGCAAGTGCTGGATCCTGGTTCGGGCCGAGAGGAAGTTACAGTGCGGCCGGACAGCGATCTCCGCCCGGGCGCGGGCTTTTCGACTCAATCACGAATTCTGCCGCGCGCCAGCGTGCCGCAGATCATGATCGCGGAACTCAATGCCCGATTCGACGCTCAGATGGAAGAAGTGTTGTCGAACGAGAGCTATCCGCTTCATCAAAAGGAGTTGATTCGCCGGTACTTCCTACAGGTCAGCCGGGGTACCACCGAAACGCCCGAAGGGGGTGCGGAGAAATAACCATGAATGACTCACTTAACATCGATGGTGCCCAGGAACAGCTCTTCAAGCTGCGCCGCGAAATCGGCAAACGCATTGTCGGTCATGATGATTTGATCGAGGGCATTCTGGCCTGCCTGCTTGCCTCTGGACACGTGTTGCTCGAAGGCGTGCCCGGTCTGGGAAAGACCATGTTGGTGAAGACCCTCAGCGACACCCTGGATCTCGATTTCGCCCGCATACAGTTCACGCCGGACCTGATGCCCGCGGATATCATCGGCACTCAAATAGTCGCGCACGACGAATCCGGCCGCCGCCACTTTCAGTTTCAAAAAGGCCCGGTGTTCACGCAGCTTCTACTCGCCGATGAGATCAATCGTGCCACCCCGAAGACTCAATCCGCCCTGCTCGAGGCCATGGAAGAGCGCAAGGTCACGGTTGGCCGCGAAGGCCATGAGCTGGAAGACCCCTTCATGGTGCTGGCGACACAGAACCCCATCGAGATGGAAGGCACCTACCCTTTGCCAGAAGCACAGCTCGACCGTTTCCTGCTCAAGCTGAACGCGCGATACCCGGACGCCAAGGAGTTGTCTCGCATTATCGATCGAACCACCGGCAGGGAGCCGGACAGCGTAGAACCGGTACTCAATAGTGACGAGCTGGTGACCCTGCGGGCACTGACTCGCTCCGTCGTCATCGCCGAGCATGTCAAGCAATTCGCCGTTGAGGTCATACTCGCAACCCATGCGGAGCACGAGCAGGCAAGTGCCGATGTCAAACGATATGTGCGCCACGGCGCCAGTCCGCGCGGCGTACTCAGCATGATTCTTGTCGGCAAGGCCTTGGCGTTGCTCGATGGGCGTCTCAACGTCAGCTTCGATGACTTGAAGTCCGCGGCAACACCCGCGTTGAGACATCGAATATTGCTCAACTTCGAAGGTGAGGCCGAAGGAGTCAACGCAGACACGCTCATCGAAGCCATCGTCAACGAGACCCCTGTCAGCAAGCGTTGACCCGACGTGTCCAGCGTAATCGATGACACACAACTGTTGTTCGATGCCGAGTTCCTGCGCAAGCTCGAACGTCTAGAGCTGCTGGCGAGAAAGGTTTTCCGTGGTCTCATCCGCGGTGAACATTCAACGCCTCGACGCGGACGTGGCATAGAGTTCGCAGACTTCCGCCGCTACCGTCCGGGCGACGACTTACGCTACATCGACTGGAACATATTCGCTCGGTTGGATCGCCTGTTCTTGAAGCTCTATGCCTCGGAAGAAGACCTGACACTGCACGTATTGCTCGACACCAGCTCGAGCATGTCGTTCGGCGAACCCCTCAAGCACGACTACGCACGGCAGCTGGCCGCGGCGCTGGCGTACATCGGTCTCAGCAATCTCGACCGTGTCAGCATGTATGCGTTTTCCGACCAGATCAGGGCGACACTGCCGCCACTGAAAAGTAAGCGCCAGATGTCAGCCGTACTCGATTTTCTAAGTGCCCAGCCGCACGGCGGACAGACTGACTTTTCCCAGCCCTTGAAAACCTTTGCCAGTCAAACGAGCCGTTCCGGACTGGTGGTGGTGATTTCGGACTTGTTCGGCCGCAGCGGTTTCGAGGCCGGACTCGACGTATTGCGCTTCGCGGGCCATGACGTGGTCGTTGTTCAACTGCTCGCCGAAGAGGAAATCGAACCGCCTTTGGATGGCGCACTCATTCTGGTCGACGCCGAAGACGACGCTGAGCTCAAGGTGACTGTCGATGCCGAGCTCAGAGCCTTGTATCAGCGAAGGTTGCAAAGCCTGCTCGACGACACCGCAGCCTATTGCCGGCGGGCTGGTATCGAGTATTTGCGTGCGAGCACCGCCATCGCATTCGAGGATGTGGTCTTGAAGTATCTTCGCCAGGGCAGGTTGTGGAGATGATGAGCCTGGCGCAGCCCTGGGCATTGCTGGCGTTGTTGGCGCTACCGATCATCATCGCCTTGTATGCGCTGCGCCCGCGGCGGCGGCGGGTATTGCAATCCACGGTATCTATATGGCGTGAAGCATTGCGCGAACGCCAACACGGGCTTGGTCTGCAACGCTTGCTCAGAGACATCTCTCTGATAGTGTTGCTGTTGATGGCGTTGTTGCTGGCATTGGCGTTGTCAGATCTGCGCTTTCTCACCCACTCCGATGAACGAACCGACATGGTGCTGGTGCTCGATGTCAGCGCCAGTATGCAAACCCGATCGGGCGGCGCCCTGGCGGCCACCCGCTTCGATGCCGCAATACAATATGCTCACGAGATCGTCGACCAGCTTTCTGACAGCAGTCGTTTGCTGATCATGACCAGTGGCGCGCGACCTCTGCTGCGAACTGGCTTCGAAACTGATCGTGATCTACTGCGTCGCGAGCTCGACCACCTGCAAGCAACCGATGAGGCGGGCAGAGCCCGACGTGCCTTGGAGCTGGCATTGTCTCTGCAACGCAATCACGACGGTGGAAAAGTCGTGTTTGTGACCGACGCTGCATTTGACGACGACCTGAATACCGGCAGTGCCGAGGTGGAAATTCATCTGGTCGGCGCGCCTGCCCGCAATGTCGCGATCACTCAGTTCGACGTACGCACCGAGATTGGTGACGACCATCGGCACGAAGTGCTGGTCCAGCTTCGCAACTACACCAGTGAGGCGGTTTTGGTCCCGCTCAGCGTCGAGCTGGAAGGTCAAACCTTGCTCAACTTCACCGTTGTGCTCGGATCGGGAGAGACCAAGTCCATGGTGCACCCACTGGACGGCAGGCTCACTGGACGCATGCTGGCGCGTATCGACGTATCGGACGACCTGGCCGCCGACAATACCGCCTATGTCTGGCTCGATGCTGGTGAGCACCTGCGGGTGCTGCTGGTCAGCCCCGGCAACTTCTATCTGGAAACCGCTTTAAAAGCCATGTCGGGGGTACGAACCACAATGATTGATGCGTTCGATGCGACGAGCGTCAATCGTCAGATGTCAAGAAACGACGTCGTTGTGTTTGACCGCATTGCGCCCCCGCATTTGCCTCCGGGGCGATACTTGCTCATTGACACCGGAGCACCCGCGCTCGAAGTCATGACCGGTCCGGTGATGGATGTACCGATACTGACGGGCAAAGGCGCGAGCCCGATGGTGGGTGCCCTGAACATCAATGCGCTGCGTGTGGACCGCGCCAGGCCTCTATTCATCGAACACGGCGATGCACTCGTGCAACCACTGTTGTGGTCACGCGATTCAGTGCTGGCACTGTCGATGACGCGCGGCGACACTCGCGTCGTCGCGGTCGGGTTCGATCTGTCGGCTTCGAACTTTCCCTTGGCGACGTCCTTTCCTCTGTTTCTTCGTGAGAGTTTAGACTGGCTCGGTCCGTCGCTCGGCACCGAACGCACAACGCAGACCGTAGCTGGTGAACCGCTAGAGCTCGAAGTACCAACAGAGCAGGCGGAGCTGGTCGTGCGCACACCATCAGGAGAAGATCTCATCTACCCGGTGGAGGGCAGCAAGCTGCTGTTCGACGCAACATCGCAGGCCGGCTTTTACCGCTACGACTCCACAACCGGGGTTCGTCAATTCGCCGTAAATCTGGGTAATCCGTCCGAATCCGATTTGCGCCCGCGCGCACGCATGCCACAGTCGACGAGTTCACCCGGCGAGGACGGCGACACTGAAGTAACGTTGCCGGTCTGGCCTTATCTGCTGGCAGCAGCGTTGCTGCTGCTGCTCATCGAGTGGGGGCTATGGTGCTGGAGGCCAAGCCGTGCCTGACTTTCAGCAACCCGTATGGCTTTTACTGCTGGCAGCTGTTCCGCTGCTCTACTGGGTAGGGGTTCGAGCGCCACTGCCGGAGAGTAGATTCAAACGTATAGCCGGCAGCACCCTTCGGTGCCTGGCGGCGAGTCTGTTGCTCGTTGCACTCGCCGGCCCGTTGAAAGGCAGCAGAACTGATCAGGTCGACGTCATGTTCGTGCTCGACGTGTCACGCAGTGTCGGTCGAGACTCCATTCGTCGCGGACTCGACGTGGTCAATCGTGCAATCCGTGAAAAGTCCCCCGCCGGGCGCATGGGCTTGATCGCGTTTGGTGACGACGCCGCCACGGAGCTTTTGCTACGCGAATCCATTGCGCCGATAGAAGAGATCTCCGTCCACATTACCCGCACAGGTACGAATATCGCGCATGCGCTCGAACTCGCGATGAGCTCGTTTCGGTCCGACGCCAATGGACGCATCGTTTTGCTCAGCGATGGGCAGGAGAATGCCGGGCTGGCGCGTTCCGCGGCGGCCGTCGCCCGTTCGCTGGGCGTCGAGATATCGACCATTGCGTTGCAGCCACCGGTGACCGGCGATGAAGTTCTGATCAGCAATCTCGCGTTGCCGGTGCGGATACGCGCGCACGAGCCGTTCGATGTGGAAATCAACATCGACAGCACACTCTCGACGCGCTCACATCTGGTGGTCACCCGCAATGGTGTCCCGGTAGGTGAGTCCGAGCTCCAAGTCGCGCCCGGCCACAACCGAATCATCCTGAAGGAACAAGTTACCGAACCCGGTCTCTACGAGTACGAAGCGGTCATCAACAGCAATCGCGACAGCGTGTTCGAGAACAACCGTTATCAAGCTTTCACACGCGTGCAAGGCAAGCCGCGAGTGCTGCATGCGATCGGAGAGCCCGGCTGGGGTCGTTATGTGAGCGAAGCCTTGCGCGTGCAGGGCTTGATTGTCGAGGAAGTTGCGGGCACGGCCATGCCCTCGACCCTCCATGAGCTGACTGACTATGACCTGGTGGTGCTTAACAATGTGTCCGGTTTCGACCTGTCGTTGTCAAGAATGGAGCTGCTCGAAGACTACGTGCGTGACGCAGGAGGCGGACTCATCAATCTGGGCGGCGACAAGAGCTACAGTGCCGGCGGCTACTACGGTACGCCGGTCGAACGTTTGCTGCCGGTGACCATGGACGTCAAGACCGAGGCGAAAATCCCAACGCTGGCTGTGATGATTGTCATTGACCGTTCTGGAAGCATGGGCACAGCTGGCAAGCTGGTCATCGCCAAGGCGGCCGCACTGGCCGCGGTGGAAGTGTTGAATCCGCTAGACCAAGTGTCTGTTCTGGCCTTCGATGACGAGCCGGAGTGGAGCGTGCCTCCAAGCGAGGTCGGTGACCGTCGCAGCATTGTCGAACAGCTGCGCATGGTGGCTTCCGGCGGCGGCACCGATCTGTATCTGGCGTTGCGCGAAGCCCTTCGAGTCATGGTGGAGCAGGACGCGCGGGTAAAGCACATCATTGTCCTGTCTGATGGGCTCACCGACACCGGCGAGGATTTTCGCGGTCTGGTGCACGACATGACTGAAGCGGGCATCACAGTGTCTACCGTGGCCTTTGGCGTTGATGCCGATCGCGAGCTCATGCAACGACTGGCCGCACTCGGCTCCGGCCGTCATTACTTTACGGACAATCCACGGAACATACCGCGTATCTTCACCAGCGAGACGCTGGTCGTGAGCCGAGACTTGCTGGTGGAAGAACACACCGTGCCAGCAGTGGTGCAACCGGGCGAAATGTTGCGCGGCGTCGGTGCCAGCGGCTTCCCTGCGCTACAAGGTTATCAACGATTCTTCGCCAAGCCAGCGGCCAGTGTGCACCTGGCCACCAATGCGGACGACCCACTGCTGGTCAGCTGGCGATATGGGCTCGGTCGCGCTGTGGCTTTTGGCTCGGACCTCGACGGCCGCTGGGCAAAGGAGTGGATTAGCTGGCCTGAACTAACCCAGTTCATTGCGCAGACAGCACGCTGGACCATGCGTCGGGAAGCAACCGAGAAGCTGGTGCCCCACTTCAACTGGCATGGCTCTGACGGAGAGATCATTGTTGACGCACTGGATCGGGACGACCGGTTCATCAACGGATTGGACATGAGTGCCCGGGTTGTCGGCCCGGACGGCGGAGCCGGAGAGCTACGTCTCGAGCAATCCGCACCTGGTCGCTACCGTGGAGAGTTCGAAATCACACAAACCGGACGGTACTACTTCAGCGTGAGCGGCCTCGCGGCCAACGTCCTGGTAGGACCACAAACTTTCGGTCTGGCGGTGCCCTACTCCACCGAGTTTCTGAACCTGGGTGTTGATGACTCGTTGCTCACGGACATCACCACGGCGACGGGTGGAGAGGTGCTCCCGCTGTCGGGCATGACGATCGCGGACATCGCACAGCCTAGCTCGGAGACAGTGCCCAATCGCGCCCGTGTGTGGTGGCCCTTCGTGCTTGCGGTGCTCTTGTTGTTGCTGGCCGAGGTCATGATCCGAAAGCTGGTATTGCCCGACTCCTGGCAACGACTCCTGGTCCGATACACCGGGAGAACCAGCACCACCATCCGTGACGAGCCCGAGTACGAGCACTTTCTGGCGAGCATCGCCAGGATGCGTGAGCAACACTTGGACGCTCTCGAACGTGGCGTGAGATATTTCCCGGATGACCCGGCCGTACGTGCACGCCTGTACTTGTCCAGCCGGCGGCTATAAATGAGACCACCCACGAGTGCGCACAACACGTCGACGAGGTCACCGAGCTCGACAAGATGCTCTGCCGCCGACAATGACTGGTCCAAAACTGAGCATTTACGGTACTCTCCCGGTCCGGGCTTGAAGCCGGTCAGCGGTTGTCAACGCCTGCTGATTCGTTTACTGCCATCAGGAAACGGGCGAGGGCCATGGCACTATCTGACGACGATTTTCGCACTCAGACCCGCGAATGGCTGGACCAGCATTGCCCGCCGAGCATGCGCACCCCGCTGTCAGACGACGAGGTCGTGTGGGGTGGTCGAAATGCGTCATACAAAAACCCCGACTCCAAGCGTTGGCTCGAGCTCATGGGCGCGCGTGGCTGGACGGCGCCCGGCTGGCCCGAGCGTTATGGCGGCGGCGGGCTAAACAAAAGACACTGCGAGATCTTGAGCCAAGAGCTGAGTCGTATCAGCGCGCGCCCGCCGCTCTACAGCTTTGGCATTTGGATGCTCGGTCCGGCTTTGCTCGAGTTTGCGAGCGAAGAGCAAAAACAGCGATTCTTACCACCGATTGTCCGCGGCGAGATCCGCTGGTGTCAGGGCTACAGCGAGCCCGGCGCAGGGTCCGATCTCGCTAGTCTCAAGACCCGCGCTGAAGACAAGGGCGATCATTATCTGGTCAACGGTTCGAAGATCTGGACTTCGTATGCGAACAAAGCAGACTGGATTTTTTGTTTGGTCAGAACAGACTCCCAGGCGCCAAAGCACCAGGGCATCAGCATTTTGTTGTTCGACATGGCCACAGCCGGCGTCACGACGCGCCCGATCAAGCTCATCAGCGGCGCCTCACCGTTCTGCCAGACCTTCTTCGAAGATGTCCCGGTACCGAAAGAGAATCTCGTTGGCGAACCCAATCAAGGCTGGACCATAGCCAAGCGGCTGCTCGAGCATGAGAGAGCGATGATCGCGACCATTGGTCGACGCCATCAGGGCTTGACGCAGCCCTTACCCGAAACGGCGAAGCGCTACATTGGCGAAGACAATGGCGGCATCGCGGATGCCATCTTGCGTGACCGTGTCGCCCGCCATGAAATGAATGGCCATGCGTTCGCACTCACCAGTCGACGCGCGGGCGAGGAAGCACAGGCGGGTATGGCGGCCGGCGCAACCTCGGCGATGTTCAAGTACTACGGTACCGAGCACAACAAGCGACGCTATGAGCTAATGCTCGAGGCGATGGGTATGCAGATGCTTGGCGAGGCGGGCTCGGTGTTCGAGGACACTGAGCTGGATACGACGCGTGCCTGGTTGCGCTCCAAAGCGAACTCCATAGAAGGCGGCACCAGTGAAGTGCAGCTGAACATAATCGCCAAACGTGTACTCGGGCTTCCGGACTGAGACTCGTCATGGCTCTGGTACTCGACGAACAGCAGTTGTTGATCGAAGGCTCGGCGCGGGATTTTGCCAGGGACAAATCTCCGGTCACGGCATTTCGCAACCTGCGTGATGCCGATGTCAGCGATGGTTTTGACCGGACGCTTTGGCAGCAGATGGTAGAGCTTGGCTGGAGTGGTGTGCTCATCCCCGAAGCCTACGACGGGCTGGGACTGGACATGTCAGCTGTCGCGATCATAGCCCGCGAGCTTGGGCGGACACTGACAGCTTCTCCGTTGCTGAGTACTGCGGTGATGGGTGCGATGCTAATTGACACACTTGGCAGTCAAGCCCAGAAGCAGCAGCTTTTGCCGTCAATAGCCGCAGGTCGACACTTGAGCACATTCGCGCACGATGAAGGCTCCAGACACAACCCGGACCGAGTCGAGCTCACCGCGAACAGCAGCGATGGCAGTTATTTGTTGAATGGTGAAAAACAGTTTGTCATCGACGGCCACGTGGCCGACACCTTGCTGGTTTCAGCTCGCACCTCCGGCTATCGCGATGATGGTGAAGGCTTGACGGTGTTCGTGGTATCACCGGACAGCGCCGGCGTCGAGGTCGAGCGTTTGACCATGGTTGACCATCGGAACCTTGCCCGAATAAGACTGCATGACGTGCGGCTTGCAAGCACCGATGTGCTTGGTGAAGAGCAAGAGATCGGCCGCGCCTACGAGGCCATTCACCGGGTCCTGGATGGCGCACGAATCGTGCTAGCCGCAGAGATGCTCGGTGGCGCCGAACAGCTGTTCGAAACCACGCTCGAGTACCTAAAAGTCCGCGAGCAGTTCGGTGTGCTCATTGGCTCGTTCCAAGCGCTGAAGCACCGCATGGCGAAAATGTTTGCCGAGGTCGAGATGTTCGAGTCCGTGGTCATGGGTGCTTTGGAAGCCTGGCAGGAACGATCCGAAGACCTACCATCATTGTCGAGTCTCGCCAAAGCCAGAGCCAACGACGTGTTCAATGACGTAAGCAGTGAGGCCCTGCAGATGCACGGTGGAATCGGCATGACCGACGATGCCGACATCGGCTTTTATCTGAAACGTTC
>MDTE01170222.1_pt1 | contig 22518 bp, 22 predicted proteins | sample 811231 | NCBI WGS metagenome assembly MDTE01 (sample SAMN05326651, study PRJNA326480) | marine metagenome | isolation source: seawater | place: Indian Ocean: Red Sea | collected 2010 | reverse complement strand
TGTTAATTCGAGCAACTAACTCCCTTGGAGAGAAAGGTTTAGTGACGTAATCATCGACTCCCTCGTTTAAGCCTTGCACTTTATTGTCTTCGCTGGCCTTTGCCGTGAGCATGATTATTGGAATATTTACAGTAAATTCATTCCTTCGCAAACGGCGAGCTAATTCGATTCCACTGCCACCAGGCAACATCCAGTCAAGTAAAACGAGATCTGGCCCCTGATTGAGTATCAACACGTTAGCTTCATGAGCATTTGTAGCACTAATACTTTCAAAACCCGCAAGATCTAGGGTTACCCCCACCATATCACGTATAGCGGATTCATCATCTACGACTAGGATTTTGGATTTTGCCATTAAAATGAGTTCGCTAGTATTTAAGATTAGTGTCAAATTTCCGCAACATTCAAGCAATATTATATTACACGTTCATTACAATTAGCGCGTATAGGTACACTCTGATCATGAACACTTACTATAAAACTGCACACAAAGACTTAACTAACTTCAAATTAAATCTGCAGAAATGCATTGATGGTGATACGCAAAAGTATCAGATGGATTTTAATCTCGCGCGCGGTAATTTAATCTTTTTTCCAGTCTGGTTGAGGTACGGTGTCCACCCATACAATGGAAATAGAGAGAGGATTTCAATCGCGCCCAATATCCACTGTCAGTCTAAGAATTAGACAGCTCTTTGCGACATTGAGCGTCGAAATCGATAATTGTTAATCGGATTAAGCAACCGTGCAATTCCTTTAGTAAAGGTCAGCGGGCTATCCAGAACTGCAAAGCATAAACACCCTTCATCGCTGCGCGGCTGATGAACATCTTTATTATTTCTCATAATAAAATCCGACCGGTTGTATTCACCGAGTTCATCACTAAAACTTCCATCCAACACCAGTGTGATTTCACTGCCCTGATGCTTATGCGCTGGGGTTTGACTACCAGGTGTCATATAAATAAATTCACATTGTGTTTCATCATCGATATTTAACTGCGCCTGCTTAATTCCTCCGCTAAGCTTCTTCCACACCAACCCATTTGATGCTGCTTTAGCCAATACTTTAGGTAAGCTAACACTGTGGTCAAGCATATGAATTTCGCTAAGAGAGGAGTCCTGTTGCTCAATGTGATTTTGCTGCGGTTGACTAACAATCTTAGCAATCATGTCAGAGTAATCAGAACTGCTGTGCTTCTCAGACGTCTGCAACCAAGCTATCGCCGCTTTAGCTTCAAATTCACTAGTTTTATGACAACAGAGCTCACAGAACTCTACATGAGCTGAAATCGCAATATTCAAGCCCGCAGATAAAGTGCCCGCAGCAAATTCTTGCAGCAGTTCTGTAGAAGGATGAAATTTGGTTTTACTAATCATTTTCAGTTCCAATTAATTGTCTTAACTTGCCCAATGCTAAACGTAATCTTGATTTCAATGTTCCAAGCGGAATTTCTAAGGTCGTAGCAGCCTCTTCATGGGTTTTGTCGTGTAAATAAATTTGCTCAACTACGGCCTGCTGAGCAACCGGTAGTTGAATTAAAAACTTTTTAATTTGTACAAACTCCACATCTATAAAATCATTTTCAGCGATGCCATAGGCATCTATATCGCCGGACTCACCCGGCCATATATCATCCGCACTAACGCAGTTGGGCTGACGCTTCAGTTTTCTTAATATGTCAAAACAGCGGTTTCGTGTGAGAGTAAACAGCCAGCTCTGCGCATTTCCTTTACTTATGTCGTAGAGGGGTGCTTTCTGCCAAACAATGAGCATAGCTTCCTGGACCAAGTCCTTGGAGAGCTGCTCATTTCGGGTAATTTTCATACCATGAGCAAAAATCCTATTCGCGAATCGATCAAAAAGTATGTTGAAAGCAACTGTACACTGCTGGTCACCTACCTTCATAAGCAGGGATTCATCACTATCTGGATTCAGGCTTTCAACAGGCAAATGCCCCGCGTTACTTGCTGCTGGCGTGGGTAACGATTCTTCTTTAACTGTGTATGCAGAAGACAATGCGATCGTGTCCAAGGTCATAGAAATTTGGGTCATAATTATACATTACGCGGGCTTTCCGATCATGGATCACTTATATCCTGACGACCCTCTGATTTTAGTGATCCAAACCCTTCCAGAAGGCGTAATACATAGAAATAACCTTTCGTAGGCCCCTATCCAATGACTCAGACCCCGGAGCTAACCTCCGCATCTCATCTGACCAGCGCCGACTACCTCGCAGAAAGAGTGAAGCAGGCGTACCGGAGTCTCGAGCTAGATAACCTCACGAAAGTAGAATCGCTCTACACCGATGATGTGTACTTTGAAGATCCATCACATGGCGTGCAGGGAAAAGCTGCATTGATTAAGTACTTTACCAATCAATTCCAAAACCTAAAGAACTGTTCTTTTAAATTTCATCAAACCATTACCAATGGTTCAGACATTTTTCTAGCCTGGACTATGTTTGTAAAACATCCACGCCTAAATGGTGGTGAAATGATTCGAGTTGAAGGAGCGAGCTATCTCAAAACTCGAAATGGTAAGATCTACTACCACCGCGACTACTTCGATCTAGGCGCACTGCTGTATGAACAACTGCCTTTATTAAGCCGCGTGGTTAAAAAAATAAAGCAGCGGCTGGGTCAATGAACATTCTTATTACTGGCGCTAGTTCAGGTATCGGAAAACGATTAGCAATAGACTATTTAAAGACTGGGCATGTTGTTTATTGTTGTGGTCGAGATTTACGAGCTCTGAATCAAATCAAAGAACGGTTTCCCAATCTGGCAATAATTCTTAATTTTGATGTCTGTAGTTTGGATTCTTGCGCTGAATCCTTCACCTCTCTGAAACCTTTAGATTTAGTAATTCTCAATGCGGGAACTTGCGAATACATCGACGCAAGAAGTTTTGATGCGGCGCTCTACTCGCGAGTCATGCGCGTCAATGTTGAAGGCACCGCAAATTGCCTGCAATTCTTAATTCCCCAGATCAAGGAGGGAGGTTCGCTCGCCCTTATGGGCAGCAGCTCTAGTTTCTTGCCCTTGCCGAAGGCTGAGGCTTATGGGGCATCAAAGGCTGCAATTTATTATCTTGCCCAAACTCTTCGAATCAGTCTAAAACCGGCAAAGATTTGCGTTAGCTATATAGCCCCGGGTTTTGTTGAAACTCCCCTTACCGACCGTAATGACTTTCCTATGCCAATGCGCGTAGATGTAAATTATGCTTCTGCTCAAATCCAAAAAGGATTGGAAAAGGGAAACTGGTTAATTCATTTTCCCAAAAATTTCACCTGGCTTCTCAAAGCAATAGGAGTTCTGCCAGCCCGCTTACAGCATTTTCTCATTGCAAAGGCCCTAGCATAGCACCCCTTAACTTGTTTTATGGAAAAACAACGTATCGCAATTATTGGCAGTGGAATTTCTGGATTAACCACAGCTTATCTACTACACAAATCTCACGAAATTACATTATTCGAAGCCAATGATTATATAGGCGGGCATACTCATACAGTCAAAGTCGCCCAAGGAGAGCAATCTTATGATATCGACACCGGCTTCATAGTTTGCAATGATCGAAATTACCCTAATTTTCTGAAGCTCATGGATAAACTCAACATTGCCATGCAGCCGACCGAAATGAGTTTTAGTGTTCGCAATAACCCTCTAGGTTTAGAATACAATGGACACAATTTAAATACTCTTTTCTCCCAGCGTCGAAATCTCCTACGTCCAAAATTTTATCGCTTGATTCGAGATATCTTCTATTTTAATAAGACAGCTAAAAAGGCAATAGAGGAAGGGGTCGCGGAGAATATAACTCTCGACACTTTTGTAACCCAACATTCATTAAGTGATATATTCAAAAACAACTATCTTTTGCCGATGGTTGCTGCCATCTGGTCATGCAGTCTGGAGCAAGCCGGCGAATTTCCGTTACTTTTTTTTCTAAAGTTCTTTCTTAATCATGGATTACTGGACATCAAAAACCGCCCACAATGGTACGTTCTAAAAGGAGGATCCAAAGCCTACATCGATCCTATGACCTCAAAGTTTAAAGACCGAATAAAGTTAAGCACACCAGTGTCTTCCGTTATCCGCAATGATTCCTGCATCGAAGTAAACCATGCGTCCGGAACAGAAACCTTTGACCAGATAGTCTTCGCCTGTCACAGCGATCAAACGCTGAGACTTCTAAAAAATGCTAGCATTGAGGAAAAAGAGATCCTTGGTGAGCTGCGTTACCAACTAAATGATGTAATCTTGCATTCTGATGCGTCTCTCATGCCCAAAAAATCTCTTTCCTGGGCGAGCTGGAACTTTCTAGCTGGCGAACAAGAGCACAATGATCCACCATTGGTTACTTATTGCATGAATATTTTACAAGATATTGCCAGCGACCAACCTTTTCTGGTTTCACTAAATGCGCGACATAAAATCGACCCCGAGAAAATAATGGGTGAATACAACTATGCCCATCCTGTCTATTCAGTTGCGGGAATGAAAGCCCAATCCAGACGAAATGAAATATCTGGAATTGGGCGAATCCACTATTGTGGCGCTTATTGGTACAGCGGATTTCATGAAGACGGAGTTCGAAGCGCACTAGATATTGGCGAAAATTTTGGAGTCTACTTGTGATGTCGTCTAGCAAGAACTTTGAAAGCGCGATTTACGAAGGTTTCGTCCGACATCGACGCCACTCTCCGAGCAAGCATGAGTTTCGCTACCCAATATTCATGTTTCTTCTTAAGGCAGAAGAGATTCCGAAGGTATTACAATCTTTTTGGCAACTAGGAACTCGAGTTTTGAATTGGGCGCGCTTTAGAAGAAAAGACTACTTAGGCGAGCACGACGAGAATTTGAGCCAATCAGTAAAATCGAAAATTACCGAATTGCTCGGCAACAAAGATCGTCAATTAGATGGAGATGTTTATGTTCTCTGTCACCTGCGTTATTTCGGTTTATACTTTAGCCCCCTTAATATTTATTTTCTTAAGGACGATTCAAAATTTAGGTATGTCCTCGCAGAAGTTAGCAATACGCCTTGGAATGAGAAGCACTATTACTTATTAGATCCGGATGACTTAGCACCTCACCAGAAAACTTTCCATGTATCGCCTTTTATTCCTATGGATCAGACTTATAGATGGAGAATTAAGCCGCCTTTTTCAAATTCCAAACGATGTGTAATTCACATTGAGAGTACTCAAAACTGCAACAACACGAAACTATTCGATGCCACCCTCAATTTGAAAAGGAAACCATTAATCCAAAGAGAGCTTAACCGCGTATTGCTTAAAACGCCCATACAAACAGTAAGTATTGTGATGGGCATTTATTGGCAGGCAATAAAACTTTTTTTAAAACGAACCCCGTTTTACGGACACCCAAAAAAAAATAAGATCAAAATCGAAAAAGGTACTCTATGAGCCAGAAAGAATGGACTGTTGCAGATAGAGACTCGGAAGAAGTATTACCGAAATCAATTGAACTGCTCCGCAAAATGCTGATCCAAGTACTCAGCCGAGCTACTGAAGGACATTTTTTACTGCGAGAAAAAGGCCGAGTAATTGCCGAAGTCGGCGACAGGGATTCAAGCTTAAAAGCAGAAGCCGATGTGCTTGATTGGAGAGCTTATCGCCGCGCCTTGTTAGGGGGGAATACTGCCGCAGGCGAAGCATTTGTAGACGGATGGTGGACCTCTCCCGACATAACTCAAGTCACTCGTTTCTTTTCTCGAAATCTAGCAATGATGGATTATTGGGATAATCGATTTGGCTGGCTGTTAAAGCCATTCAGTTTGTTTCGCGCAATTAGTCGGGCAAATACAAAAGCTCAAGCAAAAAAAAATATTCTTGCTCACTACGATTTAGGTAACGATCTTTACCAAACCTTTCTCGATTCAAGAATGCAATACAGCTCTGCCTTATACCACTCACCAAAAGATTCTTTACAGCAAGCACAGATAAATAAACTGACAAGAATTTGCGAGCAGCTAAAACTTAAAGAATCCGATCATCTTCTTGAAGTGGGCTCTGGATGGGGTGGATTAGCAGTTTTTGCTGCTAAAAATTATGGCTGTCGAGTAACAACGACGACTATTTCCGATGAACAATTCCGATATGCAACAAATGAAATAAAACGAGAAGGGTTAACTGATTGTATAAACTTGTTATCAGAAGACTACCGCCTATTAGAAGGGCAATACGACAAAATCGTTTCAGTCGAAATGATTGAGGCTGTGGGAAAGAAGTTCTTGCCAGGCTATTTCAACAAACTAAACGCTCTACTGAAACCAAACGGGCTATTACTTATTCAAGCGATAATTATCGCTGATCAACGATTTAAGGCATATTGCCGCGGTGAAGATTTTATTCAAAAACACATTTTCCCAGGCGGTTTCCTACCTTCATTGAGTCTAGTTACAAAGATCATTGCAAACTCAACAGAACTTGTTGTGCGAGACATTTTAGATATTGGTCTCGATTATGCGCAGACCCTTGCGCATTGGCATGCAAACTTTAAGAACCACCGCGCGAATCTAGAAAAGCTAGGTTATGACGAAAGATTCCAGAATCTCTGGTCCTATTATTTGGGTTATTGTGAAGGCGGATTTCTCGAGCGGCGGATAAGCGCGGCTCAAATTCTTGCTAGTAAGGCGCCACATATCTACTGAGTAGGCTCATAATGAAATTGCAAGCTGCCTTTTCTTCAAAACTTTGTAATATAATTTTTTTCAATTTAATGTGGGTAGGATTGGTCATAGGACGAGAATCTCTATTGGGGTTAACAGTGCCGATGGTTTTGATTTATTCGGCGATATTGGTTTTCATTGAGACCATTAAGATCCAACAGCTGTTGGTACCGGCTGCTCTTGGAATAACGATTGATTCAATCCTGACTGTATTTGGAATTTTTGATTTCGGCGACACGACTCTCTTAATTCCATTGTGGCTTGTTACACTTTGGATTGCCTTTTCAACCACCCTAACGCAATCGTTAAAATTTATTGGCAATAATTGGTTGATCACTGTTACTTCGGGTGCAGTGGTGTTGCCTTTTAATTACGCAGTTGGAGAAAGATTGGGTGCTGTCACATTTACTGAAAACTATTTTCTAACCGTCTTCATTATTGGAATAATCTGGTCGGTGTGTCTTCCTCTACTATTTGCAACTACTGATGAAAGCTTTAAGAAAAAATTTGCAGCTTAGTCTGACGCTGCTGCTATCGCTATATGCTCCATTAAGTTTGGCAACTCTAACTGATGAACTTCAATTAGTAGGAGAAGCAAGACTTAATGTACTATTTTGGTCCATATATGACAGCTCGCTTTACACAACTACTGGGAGATACTTTGGTGTTGAGCCTAAGCTGACTCTGCGAATTCACTATCTTCGCAAAATTGAGAGCAGTAAATTGCTAGATCGAACGAGCGAAGAGTGGGAAAAACATTCAATTGTAGAACAAGATATTGAAACTTGGCTGGAGAAGCTTGCCTCAATCTTGCCTGATGTTGAAAAAGGAGAAACGCTAACACTGCAGGTTGAAGATAATCTTAGCAGCAGCTTCTATTTAAACGATGAGTTAATTGGCAATGTTGAAGACGCTGCCTTTACACAAGCGTTTCTCGCCATTTGGTTATCTGATAAAAGTAGTTATCCCAAGCAGCAAGCCCAACTGGTAGGTATACGGAATTAGGCCTTAGGGGATCCTAATCGATTAAACCAGACACTAATGATTTACCAACGCGCGCATCGTGGTCGAATCAAAAGACCAATTGACTCCATATAAGAATCTGCTAAATCTTCGACAGAAACGGTCCGGCCCTAGGCTTAATCCATTAAGCGAGCCCTTTGACCACATTGGGGGCTATGTTTCGGTTTATTGAAGATTTTGTGAGTCTTTTCTTACAGCTAGCACAAACAAATATCACAAAAAGATAACAGTTTGATTACACGACTAAGTAGGGTTTCAATGCTGCAAAGCGATATTCAATTTCTTCGATCTGTTGGGGGGTAAAACTGTACTCACCTCGTCGGGATTTCGTGTTTTTAAACACACCCCGCATTTGCATTACATAAAGGCGCACACCGGGTATCAAGCTGTCAAGGTTCGAGATTAGTAGTAATCTGGAATAACACTCTAACAGTGCTTCCTCGTCTCCTGCTAAATGGAGTTCCCACATTTTGGCGAAAACGTCAGCATACATTGCACCACCGGTCATAACCCCATCAGTGCCTATGCGCATCTCGTATAACCAACCTCTGCCAAAGGTTGCACCGAACACACTGCGAATCGGATCCGGTTGATACTTTTGCAGGGCAAGCATGCGCTCCTGAACACGACCATATTCTTCCTTTACATAGCCACACTGGGGTAGCTCTCGCGCCAAGTCCACTAGAAAGTCGACTGTTAACTCTATATTCGGTCCACCGCTGGTTTGAACGAAGATCGGCTTGTCGGTGACCTCGCAAAGTGCACGGTAGTAATTTCGAATGTCATTTAGAGTTGTCGCAGTTCTTGGCGGGATAGCAATCATGCCGTCTGGATTTAAGGACTCAGCCACTTCGGCATACTCCAACATCCCGTCGGTGTCATCCGCTTGTACACCAAGTACCAAAGCCATACTAGTACCTCGATTGGCTTCTGCAAGAGTTTGAAATCCCTTGATTCGTTCTTCTTTACTCAGGTATCTCTGTTCACTGGAGTTTTGCGGCCATACCAACCCCTGTACTCCACTCTTAGCACAGAAGGCAACTTCATTTGCTAAATCCTCATAGTCGACTTGGTCATCTTCAGTATAGGGGGTGCTCATGATCATGAAAGCGCCACGCATCATATTTTTGGGCTGAGCGAAAATGCTTGAGCAAGGCGATAACGTTATCGTACCCATTCCGGCGAGAACTTGTCGACGCGTAATCAGGGAATTGATTGCCATTGCTAGTACCTCGCTTGGGATAGGCTAGTTTATTCTGCTAGCGTAAACTTCTGCACGACGGGGGCCCCTATTTCTTTCACCTAGCGGCCAGTGGCGATCGCTCTTTTATTTCTAACTGGTATTCTTAATTCTCAACCTTAGGTGAACTATTTGAGCTGCTCAGAGCCTATGCTGAACTGCCCTGATTTTCAATAGCTTAGTGGCACGGCACTGTTTGTAACTTAGTTATTCAGGTGTTATTAGGGCGGCGAATTTAGGTAGAATTCCCTTTCCACTTTCTAAAGAGTCACTTGCTGACACGGGTAGTAGAACAAGAATGAATAATCGCCGATTTCTAGAAATTTCCATCCTGAGTGCAGCCCTATTCCTAGTTGGCTGCGATAACCAACAACAAACTTCTCAACCAGCCATTGAATCACCCGCTGTTGAGCCAGTCGCGGTTACCGCGAGCGATTTGCTATATCGAGCCGCCGGCCAGGGGACCACACCTGGTGATTGGGATGCTTATGGCGCCGACATAGGCAGTACAAAATATACACCTCTTGCTCAGATAAACGCGGATAACATAGATAACTTGGAAATCATATGGCGTCGCCCGGCCCTAGATGAGTATTACCTGAACATCAATCCGCAGCAGCGCTATTCCAATACATGGAATGCTGCGCCTGTTGTGAAGAATGGTGTTGCCTATGTAACTAATGGCGTCGGTTTAGTCGAGGCCTTCGATCCTGGCACTGGCGAAACAATCTGGTTGCAGGAACCTCCCGGTGGGGCAGAGGGTTTGCCTGGCGCTCCCACCCGTGGAGTTGCTTATTGGTCAGATGGTGACGATGAGCGCATCATCGTGCAGCGCGGGACTTACTTATATGCATTAAATGCGGATAACGGGGAGCTCTATCCAGACTTCGGTATAGAAGGCCGCGTTGATTTGCAGTTCATGCCTCCAGAATTTGAACGCTACCGTTGGGGCGGCGTTCCAATGGTAGTGCGTGACATCATTGTTCTCGGGCAATCAATGTCCGATACCTTCGATGCTAAAGAAGCTTATCGAGGTGATGTCCATGCATTCAACGTAAGAACTGGCGAACATTTATGGACCTTCCATACGATTCCACAAGAAGGGGAATTTGGAACTGACACATGGCAAGACCGATCCTGGTCTTACACCGGTCACGCGCCAGTCTGGGCATTATTTAGTGCGGATGAAGATCTTGGCATGGTCTATATGCCGATCTCATCCTCAACTAATGATATGTATGGTGGTCATCGGATTGGCGACAACTTATTCAGCCAGAGCATAGTTGCTGTCGACGTAGAAACCGGTGAGCGAATCTGGCATTTCCAAACTGTGCATCATGGTTTATGGGATTACGATCCACCGGCAGCACCAATTCTAATGGACATCACTGTTGACGGCCGCGAAATAAAAGCAGTAACACAATTAACCAAACAGGCTTTTGCTTTTGTCTTCGATCGTGAAACCGGCGAACCAGTGTGGGAAATTGAGGAACGCCCGGTTCCGCAATCAACTGTGCCAGGAGAGGTCACTTCCCCGACACAACCGTTCCCAACCAAGCCAGCACCATTCGACCGATTGGGAGCGACTGAAGATAATCTGATTGATTTCACACCCGAGCTCAGAGAAGAAGCACTAGAGATATTTAACCAATACGTAACTGGTCCAGTGTTTACTCCACCTTCGGTTGCGACAGAAGAAGGTACTAAAGGAACCATTCAATTACCTGGTTCCCAAGGTGGTGCTGATGTGCAAGGCGCAGCATTCGATCCTGACTCTGGTTATCTTTATATTCCTTCCATCACTTCTCCGTTTGTTGCGGACATTCTTCCAGGCGATCTCGAAGAAACTAATTTGGCTTATACCAAAGGATCGCGACGCTGGATTGCAGGCCCCAGAGGTTTGCCATTGTTTAAACCACCTTATGGCCGCATTACTGCGATCGACATGAACACGGGCGAACATGTTTGGATGGTGGCTAATGGTGATGGTCCGAGAGATAATCCAGCAATTGCTCACCTGGACTTACCGCAGTTGGGTGTTCCCGGTCGCCCAGTTCCATTACTTACCGGATCTCTGCTGTTCATAGGCGAAGGATTTACAAATCTGCGTCCTGGTGGCCGAATTCCATTCGACATGCCAGTAGAAATTTCGACTAACAGTGGCGGGCCATGGTTTAGAGCCTACGACAAACAAACTGGTGAAATTGTTTGGGAAATAGAGCTGGAAGCCGGCACTACCAGCCCACCGATCAGTTACATGCACGAGGGTGAGCAATACATAACTGTTGCAGTCGGCGATCGCATGCATAGTCCTGAGATGCTTGCCTTTAAACTTCCAAGTGGAAATTAGCATTTGCGTGCTTAGGCGCTGAACAACCCAGCATGTGTCCAGCACTCAACCCTGCGCCGCAATTTTTAGATTAAAGACAGGAGTCTATCCGATGAAAAAAACATTATTAGCTTTTGGCTTTCTTGGCTTTGGTGTAATCACATCATTAACCACATACATTCTTGCGCAAACTCGTGCTCCTGAGGTTCCACCAATTGCGACGGATGTAACTGCAGAAGATATAGTTAAGTTTATAGATAACCTTCCCAAAGATAGAGTGAGTGACCGCCCGATTCGCACTGTTGAAGTTACTGGAGATTATCGCGTAGGCGTCTATGGGGTGCTTCGACCGAAAGAATTTCCAGGCGGTTCTAATTTACACCAGGTAACCACGACAGAGATCTATTACATGCTCAGTGGTTATGCCACATTAGTTACTGGCGGCACCATGACTGACGCACGTCAGGAAAATGAAAACTGGGTAAGGGGTACTGCGATCGAAAACGGTGTTAGTCGTCGCGTTGTACCGGGTGATGTAATAATTATTCCTGGTCACACACCACACTGGTTTAGTGAATTGGAAACCGATCTTACCTATCTAATCTTCAGGCCGGATCCTGATAATCGAATTCCGCTAATTGATTAGTGTAAAAACCCCAGTTAAGCAAAGCTTAATGAGTAATGGCTGCTTGATGCGCAAAGTAATTTTTAAGTTAAAGCACTAAAGTCTAATTGTCATAAAAAAGGCTGGCTAGACCAGCCTTTTTTATTCTATAAAGATGTTTAGTCCGACGGCTGCTTTACTGTTCTTAAGTAAGGCTTAACAGTGTTCCAGCCATCGGGAAACATTTCTTTAGCTTCTTCATCGGAAACAGCAGGAACAATAATGACGTCCTGTCCATGTTTCCAATTCACTGGCGTAGCAACTTTATGTTTGGCAGTAAGTTGCATGGAATCCAAAACTCGAAGAATTTCATCGAAGTTTCGCCCTGTAGTCATCGGATAGGTGAGCATCAGCTTAATTGTTTTATCTGGACCAATAATAAATACAGATCTGACTGTAGCATTAGTCGCTGCAGTTCTACCTTCTGAAGTTCCTGGCTCATCAGCAGGAAGCATGTTGTAAAGCTTTGCCACAGCTAGATCACTATCACCAATCATAGGAAAGTTAACTGCATGGCCCTGGGTTTCTTCGATGTCTTTCGCCCATTCACTATGATTGTCTACAGGATCGACACTCAGACCAATTATCTTGCAATTACGCTTTGCGAACTCTTGTTCGAGCCCAGCCATGTATCCCAGTTCAGTAGTGCATACTGGAGTGAAGTCTTTTGGATGGGAAAACAATACTCCCCATTGATCACCTAACCATTCATGGAAGTCCAACTCACCATGAGTGGTTTGAGCAGTAAAATTTGGTGCAACGTCATTAATTCGTAGTGACATAGTCGTCTCCAAAGGTTAAACCGTTCCTCGCCTTCCATCAGGAGGGACCAGCAAGTGTACGCCGACTATTCTCAGCCAGCAACAGTAAAGCTGTCTTAATTTAATTACCCGGAAGGATTAGTTATTTAATACAATCGTAAACGAATGCGGGAGGCATATTTCGCAGAGTAAACTTAAGTTTAACATCACGAAAAATAGGTTTTACATCACCGTAATTGGCAAGGCTGTATTGGTATTGCAAGAAACGACCACCCTCTTTCAAATTCGAATCGACTTCTACCAAAATATTTTGAACAATTTCGTCATCTATTAACGCTAGCGGTAAACTGGAAACAACAAAGTCAACTTTTTCGAAGCCTAATTCATTAAGTATCTGACGAATTGAAGATGCACAGGCATTGTACACACGAAGTCTGGAATCTTTGACTCGAGCGAGTTGATTTACAAAATCGTTATTCACCTCCAAGCAAACAAGAACACAATCTTTATGCATACGCTTTAACAGCGATCGCGTTACAACACCGCTTCCAGGGCCAAGCTCAACAATACAACCTGCTCTCTCGAAATCAATCGGCGCCAGTAAGCGCCGAACGAGATTTTTCGAACTAGGCGTAATCGTCCCGGTTGTCTTGATGTTCTTTATAAGTTTGAACGAATCACTGAATTTAAATCGTGCTCTCATAATCTAAGCCACTCACCGATTTCAGTCCCTAAAAAAATATATACAGTTGCTAATGGTAATTGGCCTATCAGCAATGGGACGATCATTTTTCTATAGGGCATTTTCGCCACCCCTGCCACATAGCAAACTGCATCGGTTGGGACCAGAGGAAAAAATGCCCATCCTGCTATTACCCAAAATGCAAATTTACTATGCATTTTTTCCTTTAGAAACAAGATCTTATCCGGGTATTTCCCTTCTAGAAATTCATCGTAGTTCCCAAAAGAGGGGAGACTGTATACTAGGAAGGCACCAACCACAACTCCCATGGCTGAGATCAACCAAACCACTACCGGCATATCTGGAAATGAGATAGCACCTGCCAGTACAAATGGTGTGCTGGGAATCATCAATACTGCCCGAGTCATTGACACCAGCACATAGACTAGCATCGCCATGGCCCCTAGACCGTTTAGGAAGTTTGAGATCGACTCTCGACTTAGTATTTCAGGATTAAACAACAGCCAAATAAGAATAATAGCTACGATAACTAGCCACATAGAGTTGATATGTTTATAGGGCATAAAAGATTGAGAAGGTAATCTCAAAAGTAATACCACTATTCAGCCGGCGATGGTTTGCTTTTATGCGCCAACGTATGAGCGTTCAGCTCCCAGTTCTGGCCATCAAAATCTACAATCCTCATCTTTGCTGGTGGTTCGTCCAGGCAGTTAACATTTACATCTACACCATCGGGATTCGATCTTGGAATGTAAAAAGGTTTTATACCGCAAGTTCTGCAGAAGAAGTGTTTAGCGATACCACTATTAAAAGTGTAAGTCGATAACTCCGACTCCCCATTCAATATTTTAAAGTTATCTTTTGGAACAATTAGATGCAAATAGCCTGACATCGCGCAAATTGAACAGTTGCAATTTTCAATTTCTGCATCTTCTTTTGCTTCTACTTGGAAATTTACTGCACCACAATGACAACTTCCCTTAAACAACATACAAATGGTTACTCTTAACGATACTTGGATTCCTGGAATTAACTAGGACAATCGCCCCTTTCCAGTTTGGAATTAACTTGGCAACTGTATCACCCCCCTGAGCTTGTTCCAAGCCAGTGTTTCATGTGAAGATACCAGCATGTTACAACATCGATTTATCGATGCCGCCAAGGCGCACCCTGATAAACTAGCGATCGTAGATAGAACTACTGGTCGCGACTTGTCTTTTGGTCGAGCACTTCTCGCCGCACTTATTCTTGCACGTCGTTTTCGTAAACTCGAACGTGGACGTATAGGCATAATGTTGCCCACTTCAGCCGGTGGCGCTTTGGCTATTGTAGGAGCAATCTTCGCTGGCAGAACCCCAGTGATGATTAACTATTCAACCGGCGCAGCAAAAAATTGCCTCTATGCACAACAAACTTGCGACTTCAGGAAAATAATCACCGCCCGAGCATTATTAGAAAAGACTGGATGCGAAGAATTACCAGATATGATCTTTCTGGAGGACATTCTGGAAAACCTTTCTCGCTTCGAACAATTAAGCGCACTACTAAAATCCAAACTTCCTTCCTCTTGGTTGAAAAAACTCACAGGCTCTACTGATCTAGAAAGGCCTGCAGTAATTCTTTTTACTAGCGGAAGTGAAAAAGATCCCAAAGTCGTACAACTTACGCAAAGAAACCTTTTATCCAACATAGAGTCTTTTTCCAACATGATGGATATCTATGGCATGGATAACATTTTAGCAGTATTGCCTTACTTTCATGTGTTTGGTCTTACAATTAATTTGTGGACACCATTATGTTTAGGGATGAAGGCGATCACTTATTCTAATCCTTTAGAATTCAAGACGGTCGCAAAGATTATTAAGAATGATAAGCCTTCGTTATTAGTTGGCACCCCTCTTTTCCTTGAGGGTTATGCGCGTCAATCGAAACCTGGTGACTTTGAAAGCGTTGAATTGACCGTAAGCGGCGCTGACAAATGCCCTGATTCATTGCGAAAGCTTTATCGCGAGAAACATGGATTAGAAATATTTGAAGGTTATGGCACGACAGAAACATCTCCGGTGATTTCTGTTAACCCAAGAGATGCTAACCGGCCCGGCAGTATCGGCATCCCCATTCCGGGAACCGAAGTAAAGATAGAAAAGATTGATACTGGAGGAGAATGTCCGCGAGGAGAAACTGGCAAGATCATGGTCAAAGGTCAGGGAGTAATGCAGGGCTATCTAAACGATATTGAGGAAACCCATCTCCGCATCAAATCCGGTTGGTATGACACTGGTGACTTAGGATTATTAGATGAAGATGGCTATCTTTGGCACAAGGGTCGACTCAAGCGATTTATAAAGATTGGTGGCGAAATGATTTCGCTAGTTATGGTGGAGGAAACCTTGAACGCTGTAACCCCAGAAGAAATTGAATGCTGTGCAGTTGAGTTACCAGACGCCAAAAGAGGATCACGCATCGTTGCAGTAACAAACGCTGAAATAGACCAAACGGAAGTCATCAAGAAACTCACCGAAGAACTGCCGAATCTCGCTCTACCAAAAAAATATGTCATAGTTCATGAATTCCCCCGCATGGGTAGTGGAAAGACCGATTTCCGAGGTCTTACCAATATAGTTCGCGATCTCGATACTGCTGGCTAGATAACTAGCCCCAATTTTTCAATTGGTTAGAACTTTTTTACAGAAAGACTTGTGATTCGCGCTTACTGAACATGGAGAGCATAAATCGTAATCTTAAGAGAGAATTTCTCGTGTATTTAAATACAGCCGCCTTATTCCTATATACGTCCCAATCACTGTTAATACCAATCCGCCACTTAATAACAATATAACAACGATATCCCAAATAGGTCTCGACCCGTACCAGAAACCAAAGTCCAGACTATGAAAACCATTATAGAGCCATCTCTCCATTCGCCTCGAGGCGTTACTTTGAAAGACTACTTCGCTACTATTTAAATCAACATAAAGACTACTACCCACCGAATCATCGAAACGCACCCTTAAAACTGGCAATGGCTTGGAAGGCCCCCGCGCGGAGTTTCGGGAATAATAATAGCTATCATATTCTCGAAGAATATCTGCAGAATCGATTGAAGCGGCTTGGCTTTCACCTAGCTGCTCAATGATGTAGCCCGTATCGAATAAATCCTGCTTCGTTTCTAGATCATCAAGCCGGATAAGTTGCCGACCAAATCCCCAAGTTGAATCACTATCAGATTTAACAGCGCCTATATAATAATCTCCTTGCAAACGCTTAAATTCGATTTCTTTAAGCTCTGCTCCGGCTAAGGAGTCATAAATTTCGTTTTGAGTGGCTTGCTGATTCAATTTATCAAATCTTTGCAATTCGATATCCCCACCTTGCAGCAGGCTTCTATCAATCGTTAATCCCCGAGCGCGAGTCCATTCATATGGATCCATCGATAGTAGTCCACTAAACACCCAGGTTAGCGTTACCAATCCAAAACAAAGTCCAGTGATGTAATGCCAACGCAAGATTCCATTGTATGGAATTACCTTACTAAAGGAGAATGGTTTAGTACTGCGCAACTGGGTAAAGATCAGGACTATGCCAAGTGACGCAAGTATGGAACCAAGAGAAGATAACCAAATTACAACATCCGACCAGAGCGCAGTGTTTCTTCTCAGATCAACAAAATAAAGCCAATGAGGAATTGCACCTATCCAAGCAAGGAATCGATCCACAGAAGTTGTTACCAATATTACTTGTCCCCATCTCGGTGAGACATATATCTCTGTCCTTGCATCATCGACCACACGAAATTTTTCCAGTGGTAATTCCCCGCGCAAGCCAATAGTCCATTGATCGATCTCTTCGATCCGCCCTATTCTCTCTATGGCGTTGTCCTCTGCTCCTGTGAAATCGCTAATAATCTGCCTAGAACTTATCATGGAGCTGGAAAGTATCGATCCATCGTCAGCAAAGACAATTCCCCCATTATTTTCTGAAAATTGATAGGCAGACCTTCCCATAACTGTAGTTAGTTTAGGAACTGAAGAGGCTCTGACTAGTTGCTGGGCCTGAGAAGGGGCTATTGAAATACTCTCAAGATCTAGATTAGGTAATCGAGTTAAGCGCTCATGTTCAGTTAGTGTTGGCATACCTCCGGTATATATAATTGCAAAACCAGAGGCAAACCAGAGAACGAAGACTAAGGCTAGTCCAATGCCTAAATAACGGTGAATCAGTATGACAAGTTTACGCATAGGATTGTTGGATTGCGTTGCTTGTTCTTATTCGATTTCTAAGTAAGAAAATTATCCTGTCTTTATGTTTCTTCAAATTAGTCGAATATTTCTAGTCTATCCCGTCATCAAATTCCTAACCGCAAATATAAGAGAAGCGATTAGCATGATTACGCTTGGGAGAAATGTAAGAGCATATCCTGCGCTTCGAGATTTCGGATCTGCCACGTAACTGCGCAGATAGAGAGACCTTCCAACAAGGTAAACTACTCCAAGTCCAGCAGAAATTTGTGCACTCCACAAATGAGCAGATAAAAAAATCGCCGGCAGAAATACAATAAGTTGCTCGGCAGTATTTTGCTGCACACGAAAATAGCGCTCAAAAGTCGGATCTCCACTTGTGGCTGGAGCAGGCACATTGTATTTGCCACGAGCTATTCCTACTAAAATTCCAAACGCGATATATTGCACTAAAGCAAGCACAACAACTATTGCTACTAAACTCATAGAATTTCCCCAAAATATGTATTCGTTAAACTTTTTTGACTTTTATTTTGTATTAAGTTGTCTAAATAATTTTTCAAATTTGTAATTTTTAGTTTGCCAAGATTAGCATCGGGATAACATTCATACATGCTCAGGTTCAGTATACCGCATGCTGCAAAAATAGACGAAAAAGAGGGTTGTTTTCTTACATCTTTAAGTCGAATTTCATTGTTTTTGACGACATTTTACATACCACATCGCTTATAATCTCTCCTGGATCTTCTAAATACCTGTTCCGACATGGTTGAGCCTGTTTATAAGTGGAAATGACGTATGACTAAGAAAAAACAAGCTTCCTTCGATTTCGAAAAAGCCCTAGAAGAACTTGAAGAGCTAGTGTCTTCGATGGAAGACGGTGAACTAAGTTTAGAGGGTTCTTTGCAGGCTTTCGAGAAAGGCATCAAACTCACACGAGAATGCCAAGCCGCGCTCAAAAAAGCGGAACAAAAAGTTCAGGTACTCATCAATGAAAACGGTGATACCGAAGAAATGGAATTCGAAGGCGGCGACTAAGCATACACATGAGCGCGCAAAACCCCCAGTCATTGGATCAGTTTTTAATTCAATGTCAAAAGCGAGTCGAGTATTCTCTGGAAAAAACACTCTCTCGATCTATTCCCAGCAATAAACTAAAAAAGGCGATGCGTTATGCCTGTCTCGATGGTGGCAAACGTATCCGCCCAGTGCTTGTTTATGCCAGTGCCCAGGCCGTAGATGCGTCAATGAATGATGCAGACATGGCCGCCTGCGCAGTTGAACTTATTCACAGCTATTCACTGGTACATGATGACTTACCGGCAATGGATGATGATGATTTAAGAAGAGGCAAACCGAGTGTCCACAAGGCTTTTAATGAAGCTACTGCCATTCTTGTAGGAGATGCACTGCAAGCACTCGCATTTCAATGTTTGGCTGAACAGAACAACGCACTCTCAGCAGAAACTAAATTGCTCATGACGACTATGTTGGCAGAAGCGGCTGGAGCTTTCGGAATGACCGCTGGTCAGACATTAGATCTTGAAGCAAGCGGTACTCGCGTGGAATTGAATGAACTGGAAACTTTACATCGCCTAAAAACCGGCTCGTTGATTAAGGCCAGTGTGAGAATGGGGGCGCTATGTAATCCGCAATGTAGTGAAACGCAGTTATGTGCTCTAGAGCAATATGCTGACAATATAGGCCTCGCATTTCAGGTGCAGGACGACATTCTGGATGAAATTGGCGACACCGATACACTCGGTAAGCCACAAGGCTCAGATAGAGCTCAGACTAAACCCACCTATGTCAGTTTGCTGGGCCTGGGTAACGCTAAAACTAAAGCGGCTGAACTAGCCAATAATGCCATCCTAGCAATCGAAGGAATTTCTACATCTGCTAATAGTCTGCGGGATTTAGCAAACTATATTGTGAACCGAATTCATTGATTGACGGGAGCTGCAGGCTGATTTACTGTACGCGGCCTGTTGCCCGATTAATTTAAAAACTGGCACAGCTAGAGTTGAAATACACTGATGTTAGACGAAATTCCATTAACGCGACCGGATATCCCTCTATTAGACCAGATCCAAAGCCCCGCAGATCTTAAAGAACTTGAAATAGACCAGCTAGAGGCCCTCGCGGAAGAGCTGCGGTTATTTCTGCTTTATTCTGTTGGTCAGACTGGTGGACATTTTGGCGCCGGACTGGGGGTCGTCGAACTCACTATTGCCTTGCATTACGTATTTAACACACCTAAAGATCGCCTTATTTGGGACGTTGGCCACCAGGCCTATCCCCACAAGATTTTAACTGGCCGGCGTGAAGAAATGCTTACAATGCGTCAGGCTGGGGGTCTTGCCGCTTTTCCTAATCGTGAGGAGAGTGAATATGACCAATTTGGTGTGGGTCATTCCAGTACTTCAATCAGTGCAATTCTCGGAATGACGATTGCCGCTCGTATGCAGAATCAAGATCGCCATAACATCGCTGTGATAGGTGACGGCGCCATGACGGCAGGCATGGCCTTCGAAGCTTTAAATCACGCCGGGCATTTAGATGACAATGTTTTGGTCATCCTTAACGATAACAATATGTCTATCTCCAACAACATTGGCGGCTTATCCAGTTACTTTGCTCGCATGTGGGCAAGCAAGCCCTACAATTTTTTACGCACAGGATCAAAAAGAGTCCTTGCTAAAATTCCTAAGGCCCTAAGTACAGCTCACCGAGCAGAAGAATACATGAAAGGTATGGTTTCTCCAGGGACGTTGTTTGAAGAAATCGGTTTTAATTACATCGGCCTAATTGACGGGCACGATGTAACGGGCTTGGTGGAAATTCTTAAAAACATTAAAACGCTGCGCGGCCCGCAACTACTGCATATAGTTACCCAAAAAGGCAAAGGGTACTCCAAATCTGAAAACGATCCATTCGGTATGCATGCCTTGGGTAAGATTGAAGCTAATGCCAGTGAAACGGAGGCGAAAATTACTCCAGCTAACGCTATCCCGACATACTCGCAAGTATTTGGATCATGGATCTGTGACTTAGCCGCAATTGATGACAAAGTGGTCGGAATTACCCCCGCTATGGGTGAAGGCTCTGGTATGAAAAAGTTTGCCCAACAATACCCAGAGAAATTTCATGACGTCGCCATAGCTGAACAGCATGCTGTTACTTTTGCCGCGGGAATGGCCTGCGATGGAATTAAACCAATCGTCGCCATTTATTCAACCTTTCTGCAACGAGCCTATGATCAGTTGATTCACGATGTGGCACTACAGAATTTGAATGTTTTGTTCGCGGTAGACAGAGCTGGTTTGGTGGGCGAAGATGGACCAACCCATGCAGGTAGTTTCGATCTGACTTATCTGCGTTGCATTCCGAATATGTTAGTGATGGCACCTAGTGATGAGAATGAAACCTATAAGTTACTTTCCACTGGTTACGCTTACAACGGACCCGCAGCCGTGCGCTATCCGAGAGGTAAAGGGCCTGGCGTAACAATTGAGAAGCATCTGAAAGCAGTTGAAATCGGTAAGGGCGTAATTCGGAGAAAAGGTCGTTCAATCGTCATCCTGGCGTTTGGCAGTATGGTTATACCGGCACTGGAATGTGCTGACAGAATTAATGCAACAGTTGCGGACATGCGCTTCGTTAAACCTATAGACGAAGAATTGATTGGGGACATGGCAACTTCACATCAGTTGATTGTAACTATCGAAGAAAACACAGTGATGGGTGGTGCTGGTTCGGCAGTTAATGAATTTTTACTCAGCGCAAACTATCAAATCCCAATTCTAAATCTTGGACTACCGGACAAATTTCTTGAACATGGCAAAGTTACAGAGATGCTAGCCAATGTCGACCTCGATGCTGGAAGCATAACCAATGCGATCAAGAAGAAGTTAAAAGATTGTAAAATTCAATCTGAAGCAATCTAAACACAACCACTGCTTTCTTTCTTGATTGACTGATTCCAGTTTGACGCATAAACTCATTGCCGTTCCTTTCAGGAATATAAACATTAGGCGTAATTCATTCTACTAACACAATGACTTGAAATTACTGGGAAGTTGGTGCGATTCCAACACTGCCCCCGCAACGGTGATTCGAATCTAGAATTCGGTAAGTCCGATACCAAAACTAATGTTTGCTACATATTGATGCAGCGGAGGGCTACATCAGTGGTAGAGCTAATCTTCTTAACTCTTCTACTTTTCCCCCCACATCATTCATGTAGTCATGATCAATCGCTCTATATCATGACTGGATAAAACGCAGCTATTGAAAATAGGAAGACTAAATGTCAAACGATAAAGAGAGAAATACGCGCCATAAGAAGGCGATGCAACGGAAAAAAGAGCATGTCGATAAACGCATCGCTGAAGCGACTGAAGATAAAGGACTATTAGTAGTCCTAACCGGAAATGGCAAAGGTAAAAGTTCTTCTGCCTTTGGAATGCTGGCGCGAAGTGTCGGTCATGGTCTTCGCTGTGGCGTGGTCCAATTTATCAAAGGATTATGGGAGTGCGGTGAACAGAAATTATTTGAACAGAATCCTCTCGTTGAGTTTCATGTTATGAAAACCGGTTTTACTTGGGAAACCCAGGATCGGGAAAAGGATATAGCGGCTGCCGAAAAGACTTGGGAAAAAGCTGCAGCAATATTGGTTAACGAACAAATCAACCTGGTCATACTTGATGAACTCACCTACATGCTCACTTATGGCTATTTAGATAAAGATATGGTGCTTAAAGCGCTGAAGAATAGACCAGCCAACCAGCATATAGTGATAACCGGCCGAAATGCTTCCAAAGAATTAGTAAAGCTAGCGGACACCGTAAGCGAAGTTGCA
>MDTE01065126.1_pt1 | contig 22519 bp, 18 predicted proteins | sample 811231 | NCBI WGS metagenome assembly MDTE01 (sample SAMN05326651, study PRJNA326480) | marine metagenome | isolation source: seawater | place: Indian Ocean: Red Sea | collected 2010 | reverse complement strand
GTTCGGACTCCTGGATCGATACTACCGGCGCTCATATCTTCGTCTTCCGCCTAGTGCCGGATCCCGAAGATCCCAGCCGGGTTGCCGACTTTCGCCAACTCGATCCCTTCGCCGACGCTGAGTTCCCAGACCTAGACCGCTTCTGGCACCGTCTCAAAGGCGATCCAGACGTCGAAAACCATTAGAGTTTCCAGGCGCGGTCTACGTCGCGCTGGTAAGCGTCGATCCGCCCTTTGAGCACATCTGCCACCTTGACCACCTGACCCAACTTGCCCGATTCGTAGATCGCCTCGCTGATAGCCTTACTGCGCAACCCCTCCTCGGCATCGATCTCCACCGGACGCCCCTTACTCAAGGCATCGATAAAATCCCATAGCTCCAAAGTCACACCCCCGGTAATTCCATAGGGAAAAAGCTGGTTTTTCTTGCGCTGACTCAGCGTCTCCAGATAGATCTCCTGCAACCGGGCCATGCTGTAAGTGGTCCCATTTACCAGCTGGCACTCGCCGGCAGCCTGAAAGGCAGCGGGATGAAAAATATCCGAGTCGATAATTGAGCCTTTGGTGCCGCTCATCGTCAACTGAGTAAATCCCTTGCCGGGCGCGCTAATCGTCCATGACCAGGTACCGACCAACCCACTCTTAAAGTTGAAAATACTGGTCCAGAAATCCTCCATCACACTCTCGACGATCTTATCTCCTTTGCGATGAGGTCGAGGATAGAGTTGTTCTACCCGGGCATAGACGCTTTCGACCTCGCCAAACCAGTAACGCATAGTATCGACCCAGTGCGCTCCACTGTCCATCACCATACCACAACCTCCCAACTTGCGATCGACGCGCCAGTGCCAATTGGGCACCTCCTCTGGGTTATTCCACCCCGCCCGTATCGCCCACCACATCCGCGGCTCTCCCAAGAGTCCATCATTGAAAGCCCAGTGGATCGTACGCTGACCGATAGCACGCCGACATTGCTCGGCAGTAGCGGCGACCAGCCCACGGCGTCTGGCAGTCTGGATGATCTTCTTAGAAGCTTTGACCGTAATCCCTATCGGTTTCTCGACCAGCACGTTTACCCCACCATTGAGCAATTCGCAAGCCAACACATGGTGCAGCCCGTGCGGACTGCAAATATCGGCCCCGTCGAGATCTTTTTCGCTCTCGAGCAATTGCGCGACACTCTGGTAGGCATTGACCTTACAAGCGGTAAAACCCTCGATCTGCGCGGCGAAGTTCTGGGCCCGATCCAGCGCCTTATCCACCGTCGCCACAATGCGGAATCGCGTCTCGCCCTTGTTGAGCAGTTCTTCATACCCGCGTAGATGCGCCCCGGCCATGCCACCGCAGCCAACCATCGCCAGCTTGACTATTCTGCCCTTCTTTTTCGTCGCCATAGCGTCCTCGATTATGTTTTACGTGTGCTTCTGCAGGCAATATATTACAAAGATTCGAATCGCTCAAATTAGATACAGGGTCGACCTAAAATCCCATATCCGCCCCATCGAGAGAGCGGGGACCCTCTTCCATCTTACTCAGGCCAGCACCGCTTGCGAAACCTGGACGATGGATCTACCCCGAATCATCGCACCCATGACTAGCCCCACGCATTTGCCCGGCACTGCACTGCTCACCGAACGCGGTGATCTCGCCGAACTCATGGTCGCTGGCATCCAGCGCTACCTGCTCCGCGCAACCGAAAAAGCCGCCGTGCAACGCAGTCGTTACTGGCACCGCGATACCTCCTCACCAAATGCCTACATAAAATCTGTCGAAAAAAATCGTCGCCATCTCGCCCGGATCATTGGCGCCCAGGATCCGCGTCCCACACCCGAACTGAGCTATCTCTCCGACCCGGCCAAAACATTGGCCCAGGGCCCTAATTACAGTATCTACCCCGTGCGCTGGCGCGCCGTTGCCAATGTCAACGCCGAGGGTCTGCTCCTCACTCCCCAGCGCACACCCCGCGCCAATATCGTCGCCCTGCCCGACGCCGATTGGACACCCGAGCGACTCGCCGGACTCGAAGGCGAGGGTCCCGCTTTCGCCTCCCGGCTGGCCCAGAGCGGCTGCCGCGTACTCATTCCCACACTCCTCGATCGCGACTGTACCTACTCGGGGCTTGTCGGCGTACGCATGACCAACCAGCCCCACCGAGAATTCATCTATCGGGCCGCCTGTGAACTCGGCCGCCACATCATAGGATTCGAAGTGCAAAAAGTGCTGGCCGCTGTCGATTGGTTCGAATCAGGTCCGACCGGCGTCATCGGCTATGGCGAAGGCGCTCTCATCGCGCTGTATGCCGCAGCACTCGACCAGCGCATCGAAGCGACTGGCATAAGTGGGTACTTTCAGAATCGCCAGAGTTTGTGGCGCGAACCAATCTACCGCAATATTTTCGGCCTATTGCGCGAATTCGGCGATGGCGAGATCGCCAGCCTGATCGCACCACGAACATTGATCGTCGAAACCAGTCCCCACCCGCGAATCGATGCCCCCCCCGCTCCGAGCGACAAGCGCACCGGCGCAGCTCCCGGCCGGATTATCACCCCGCCCCCGAGCCAGGTCGCAGCGGAATTCCAACGAGCACTAGACCTGGCCGGAGCGATGAGCAGCGGTTTCACCCTCATCGACAGCGATCAACCCTGTGCAGAATCCTTCCTCAAAGCCATTGTCCTCCCCCTGGGCATTCGCCGGATTCGCGCGCCCGGACCCGCTCCCAAACTCCAGGGCGATATGCCCGATGCCGAAGAGCGACGCCAGCGCCAATTCCACAATCTGGTAGACCACACCCAGACCCTGCTCGCCCAGGCCGAATTCACCCGCCAGCGCTTCTGGGACAGGGCCGATTCCTCCACCGAGGAAAAGTGGACCAAATCCAGCCAGCGCTACCGCCGCTATCTCTGGGACGAAGTAATCGGCCGCCTGCCTACACCTCGTATTGCACCCCACCCCCGCTCACGCCTCGTCTACCGCGAAAGGACATACCTCGGCTACGAAGTAGTCCTCGATCTCTACCGCGATGTTTTCGCCTATGGGATTCTACTGCTGCCCAACAATCTTAGAAAAGGTGAACAGCGACCCGTCGTCGTCTGTCAACACGGCCTCGAGGGACGCCCACAGGACCTGGCCGACGCCCAGTACGAGAACCCATCCTACCACCGCTATGCCTGCCGCTTGGCCGAGCGCGGTTATATCGTTTTCGCTCCACAAAATCCCTATATCGGCCAAGATAACTTTCGCCGTCTGCAACGACTTGCCAATCCGCTCAAACTCTCGCTCTTTTCGTTTATTACCCGTCAACACCAGCGCATACTCCAGTGGCTCACTGATCTTGATTATGTCGATCCTCAGCGCATCGCCTTTTACGGTCTGAGTTACGGCGGCAAAACGGCAATGCGCGTTCCAGCTCTACTCGAGGAATACTGCCTTTCTATTTGTTCTGCCGATTACAACGAGTGGATCTGGAAAAACGCTTCCGCTCACCACCGATATTCGTACCTACTCACTGGCGAGTATGAAATGCCCGAATTCGACCTCGGCAATACCTTCAACTACGCCGAGATGAGCTGGTTGATTTGTCCTCGGCCCTTTATGGTCGAACGCGGCCACTACGATGGGGTCGCCCCCGACGAGTGGGTCGCCTACGAATACGCACGTACTTACCGGCGCTACCTAGAATTAGGATTTGCAGAGCAAACCGAGATCGAGTTTTTTGCCGGTCCACACACCATCAATGGCCTGGCTACTTTCCGTTTTTTGCAACGACATCTGAACTGGCCACATCAGAGAAAAAGAAAGAGGAATCCATCATGAATCTATCTCAGGCCAAAGAGGAATTCGCCCGCCAGGGATTCGTCACCTGGCGCGGTTTTATGAAAGCCGACGAAATTGCCCAGGTCAACCGCGAACTGGACCGCTATATCCACAGCGTCTTCCCCACACTCCCGGAGGACGCGGGCTTCTTCGAAGACAAAAAAGACCCTGCAACCCTGATGCGCTTACAGAGCATGTGCGATTACGACGAATATTTCCACGACCTCTACTACGGCCATCGACTGATGGATCTCGGCCGGGCTTTGCTCAACGACGAACTGGTATGCAGGAACCTACAGTGGTTTAACAAACTGCCGAATGGCGGCAAAGCCACTCCCCCACATCAGGACGGCTTCTACTTCATGCTCGAACCCAATGAGGCATTGACCATGTGGCTGGCCCAGGACACCGTGGACGAGGAAAATGGCTGCGTTCGCTACCTGCCTGGCTCGCATCAGCAGGGAATGCGCCCTCACCAACGCACCAACACCCTCGGCTTCTCACAAGGCATCGCCGACTACGGAAGTGCCGACTACGCTGCGGAGATTCCGGTCTGTGCCGAGCCGGGAGATCTGCTGATCCATCACTCGATGTGCATCCACCGCGCCGATGCCAATAACAGCAATCGACCACGCCGTGCTCTGGGCTTCGTCTACTTCGCGGCCAAGGCCAAAGAGGACGAAGTCAGGGCGGAAAAATACCGACAACAACTCTTCACAGAATGGGAACGGGAAGGACGTATCTGAATTACCAACCGAGTTTCTGCGTCAAAAAACTCTCGACGCCCGCACCATACACCTCGGCCTCTTCACGGAAGGCAGCAACGTGATCCCCCCTGAGTTCGATGAATGCCTTGGGGCCGCGCGCTGCTGTATAAAGCCGCTTGCCGTGTGAAATGGCGATCAACCGGTCGTCGCGACTATGGCTGACCAGTACCGGACAGTGGATCTCGGTCAAATATTCGAGCGTGGGATATTGATAGCGCGCAAGCAGACGGATCGGAAAGAGCGGGTAAAGTTCCCGACCCAGATCGGGCAGCGTACTGAACGTCGCTTCCAGAAAAAGCGCAGCCGGTCTCTTGGCCCGTGCCAACCAAGCGGCAATCGGGCCACCCAAGGACCGACCGACGACGATAATCCGCTCGGGGTCCACACCCTCTTCTTCAACCAAATAATTCCAAGCGGCCTCCGCATCCTGGTAGGTCCCCTGCTCCGTTGGTTCGCCTTCGCTCCGACCATAGCCGCGATAATCGAAAAGTAGCACCTCCAGCCCCAGAGCCTGTGCATCCTGAGCAACTTCGAGCAAATGGGAAATATTGCCCGCATTGCCATGACAGAACAGGACCGTGCCACGCGGGTCGGGCAGCGGCAAATACCAACCCGCAACCCGAACCCCATCGCTGGCAGCGAAGGACACCTCCCTGAAATCGAGTCCGATATCGGCCGGGGTCGCCTCGATTTCGCGATCAGGCATATAAATCAGCCTGCGCTGTCCCATATAGAGCAGCGCCCCGGCAACCGCGTATACCAACGCGATCAGCACTAGAACTCCCAGGGCGATTCGCCCGATATTGAAATCGACAATTTGCATCATAGGAGAATTGGATCCCAATATCGCATTAGGACCAGATCTTATAGTAGTACAATCATCGCCCCCTGGCTACTCATAGTCCCGACTCGTCAAATTTCCATCCTTCAAGCGGCGATCACACCCCGTCTGGAAATTCAAGAGCAGACTGCGGTCGTCGCTATGGCGCACAGACTCATCCCCAGGATAATCTCTTTTCGCGACTGCAGGATACACCACCGATCGCAATCAGCAATAATGCTCGCCCCATATGCTGCTGCCTTGCTGGTAATTGCAACTTTGGAACCAAGCACTTAGATTCTCTCGACCGCCCCCCCTTATCAGGAATAATTAAGTGATTAATATTATTTTACTTATAGCGATTTCATTTTACACTATTGCCCATGCCTTTGCCCAGGACAAAAACTACCCCCCCGATACCCTGGTGCCCGATATAGACCTCGGACTGCAGCCGACCCAACTGGTGGTACCCGAAGCTTTTCGCGGCGAGGTGCCCGGGGATCTAGTACTCAATCTCCCTCCCGGTTTTTCAGCCAGCGTATTCGCCCACGAGCGCTTGCGCAAACCCCGCTTTATGGCCTTCGACGCAAACGGGGTACTGCACGTGGCCAATATGGGCGCTCGTGAGATCATCGCCTTTCCCGATCGCGATGGCGACGGAGTCGCCGACGAGCGAATTGCCTCTTTACGCGGCTTAGAAGAAGCCCACAGCCTGCTATTCTACCAGGGCTATCTCTACGTCGCCGAAGAGCACCAGGTCATTCGCGCTCGCGATACCGACGGCGATCTGGTCTACGAAGAAGAAGAGATCGTCCTCGCCGATATCCCCTGGGAGGGCTGGCACGATACCCGCACGCTGGTGGTCGATGAAAGCAACGATAAGATGTACGTATCCGTCGGCTCGCCCTGCGATCTCTGCCGAATGGAAATCGGATTCCAAGTCGTTGGCAACGGCGATAAAAAAGTTCCCCAGCACCCCGAGCGCGGCACCATTGTCCAATTCAATCCCGATGGTAGCGAACGCCGAGTCTTTGCCACCGGGGTACGAAACGTCATCGGCATGGATTTTCACCCCATAACCAACGAGCTCTGGGGCAACAATAATGGCCACGATCGCGAAGGACGCACTCGGCCACCCGAATGGATCGACATTATTCGCGACCAGGATTTTATGGGCTACCCGTTCGTCCACAGTCATCAGGTCTGGAACGACTTCGCCATCGACTCCTACGATAAAGTGCTGCCCATCACCCCGGCCGACAGCGCACGTGCGGCAACGCAGAAACGCCCTGTGGCCCTGGTACCTGCTCACTATGCCCCGATGGGTATCCACTTCTATACCGGCGATCAGTTTCCCTCCCGCTATAAAAATGCCGCCTTTGTCGCTTTCCGCGCCGGTAAAGCCAAACTCTCGTCTCATCCAGGCTATATGGTCTCTGCACTCTTCAGTGAACCCGATGGCTCCAATGCTCGAATGGGAAGCTTTATCACCGGCTTCCAGGCCGGGGAAACCCAGGACGATGTCTGGGGCTTTCCCGTCGGCCTAGTTACCGATAACGAAGGTAGCCTCTACCTCAGCAGCGACAACCGCAATCAGCTTATCATCAAGATCACCCACAGCCCGATCGGCGGTTCGTGGCAACACAACTTACCCACCACCATGACCCTCGGCGCAACGCTTGATTTTCAGGCTAAAGTAGAGGTCGAACGCCTTGATCCAAATGGAGGGTTGCCGCGTCTAACGGCAGACTTGAGCGCATTTGGCGGCCCGACCGCCCTGCCGCTGAGCGCACTTGACGACCAGACCTATGGACTAGAAACCCAGCTGAGAACCGAGGGACTAGCCAAGGGCCTCTACCCAATAAAAGTACGCATCGAGCAAGAGATCGGCGGCGTATTACATCACTTCGATCTGCTCAAGAATATCACTCTCCTGCCACCGGACCTATCGGTCTTTGACGAAACTCTGGCAGCCAATTGGCAATTGAATGGCACAAAAGGTGCTCAGGTCCAAGACCTACCCGACGGGCCCATATATCACGGCGCACAGTCCACCGCCATTGCAGCCGAACCTGTCAATTTCTATACCTCCTGGCACCTAGAATTTCGCCCCGATGCTCCAATCGAACCCCTGGGATATGCCGGCGTGCGCTTCGCCTTCTATCCCGGCGAGATCGAACTCCCGAAATTTCCCACCTTCATTCTCTACATCGACGGTCTGGGAGTCGATCTCTTCAGGGATCCGGAAAAATATCAGATCGATCTCATGCGCCGGGAGTGGCAGGTTCTGGAAATTCCTTTCGAGGCCTTCAATCAACCCAATTTCTACGGCCCGGGACTCCGCGACCAGGTCGATTTTATCGATGTGCTCCGCCTTGAGGGAAATATAACGGGGACCTTCTATCTGGACGATCTTCGCCTGGTGACGCAGATCCCATCTGCCCCACCAACCCCTACCGCCGTGCTCGATGAACGCGGCGCGGGTGAGCCCACCGGCTTCGACCTAGCCCAGAACTATCCCAATCCCTTTAACAGCAGCACCGCGATTCACTTCGCTCTACCACGAGCGGCCGAAACCGAATTATCGATCTACAACCTGGCAGGTCAGCGGGTCGCACAACTGCTCCGAGGCTGGCACGAAGCCGGTCCCCACACCGTTCGCTGGGACGGCAGCACTGATGCAGAAAGTGAATTGGCAACGGGCGTCTATATCTACCGCCTCAGGACAGGACAACTGGTCGTATCGCGCAAGCTACTCCTTTTGCGCTAAAACCATCGCGGCCAATCGCTCTTAGCAGCTTAGTTCGCCGGAATTCATTGACACCGAGCTGAAAGCCCAGGCTGGCACCAGGAGTTCCACTGGGATGGTGGAGACCAACACGGCAGCCTCGTTTCGGTAGGCCTCTATCTAGCCGAAATGCAGATCGCCGGCAACGTCGCATACTTATTTGGATTTTGATCCCCATCTGAATCCGTATATACTATTTCCTATGCACACTCGTTGCACCGCGCCCCGATACCAGCTCCACCACAAACAACGACCAAGAGTAGGATGACCGACATCAACGATAAAAAAACTGAAGTGCTCATCGTCGACGATATGCCCGAAAGCCTGAAACTCCTGGAGCGCGTCCTCGAAAAAGGAAGTATCGCGGTGCGCTCGGCTACGAGCGGCCAGGCGGCATTACAAATGACCCAGGCCTCCCTTCCCGATCTAATACTGCTCGATATCGTCATGCCGGTGATGGATGGTTTTAAGACCTGTCGAAGGCTCAAAGCCGATCCCAAAACCCAGCCCGTCCCCATCATCTTTCTCACTGGCCGGGGGGAGACCGAAAAAGTCATTCAGGGTTTTGAATTGGGTGCCGTCGATTATATCAACAAGCCCTTTAATCCAACCGAACTGCTGCATCGGGTCGGAATCCATGTCGAGCTGTACCGGCTACAGCAAAACCTTTCACACCAGATCGAGGAAAAAACCGACGAAGCCCAGCATGCACAGGATCACGTGGAGAAAACCAACCAGGTCTATTCCTCCTTCATCCCGCAGCAATTCCTCAACCTTCTCCAGCGTGACAATATCCTCGATGTAAAGCTCGGCGACCAAGTCCAAGTCGAGATGAATATTCTCTCTGCAAACATCATTTCTTTCACCACGCTATCAGAAAAACTAGGCCCGGAAGAGAGCTTCTCCTTCATCAATGCTTACCTCAGTTGGGTCAGCCCGATCATCCGCATGCAAAAAGGCTTCATCGACAATTACATCGGCGACGCGATCATGGCACTCTTCCCCGAAGAGGCCGATGATCCGGTAAAAGCTGCCATCGGCATGCAAAAAGCCATGACGCAATTCAACGAGAAATTCGTCGCCCCAGATATCCCCAAAGTCCAAATCGGCTTCGGCATCCACCTCGGCCCATTGATGCTCGGTATCATCGGCGACGCTGAACGCATGGAGACTACTGTCATATCCAACGCAGTCAATATCGCATTTCGTCTAGAGCGACTGACCCGCTACTATCAGGCCGAGCTGATCGTCAGCGAGCACGTGATGAAAAGACTCAAAAACCGCAATCAGTACAAGTTCCGCGTCCTCGACAAAGTCCAGATCAACGGTCACCACGGGCCACTGGTGATCTACGAGATCTTCGACGGCAACTCGGCCGAAGATATAGAGCGCAAACTGAGCACCCAGCAAGACTACGAACAAGCGCTTCAGCTCTACTACAATCGCAAATTCACCCAGGCCAACCTGCTCATCGCCCAGGCCCTAACCCAGGATCCCGACGACCAGGTACTCCATATTCACCAAGAGCGCATCGCCGCAGCAATCGTCCACGGTGTACCCGACGACTGGACCGGCGTTGAGTCCGATCGTCGCAGATTCATAGTTCGCAGGTAGATATTTTTCAGCCGAAGAAAAAAAATGTAGCCAGCAGTAAAATCCATACCGCCTCGAGGAAATGCCAGTACGCAGTACAGGCGCGAACCGAGAGTAAATGTTCGCTGTCGAGTCGGTCTTTGTACGCCTTCCACGCCAAAACCGAGAGCGGCACCATCCCGCCGCCGACGTGTAGTGCATGGACCATAACCAGTGCAAAGGTTATGCCGTAAACGCCAGCGATCCCACTCTCCCCTAACGCCCGATGCCATGCGAGTAATTCGAGCATCGATGGCGTCTGCACCGCAACAAATAATAGGCTCAGGATCCATGTACGGCCCAACCAGCGGCGCAGTTGCGGAAAGTGGCCGTAGCGGGCATTTTGGCCAGCCTTGTGCACAGAAACACCTGCCCCCAGGAGCAGGATGGTCGACCCCCACAGACCCAACGGGACTTCGAGTGCATCGATTCCCTGTAACGCAGAACTTGTCAGACGCAAGTATACGAAAGCCACGATACTAGCCCCGAAAAGAATCGCCAGAGAAGCCAGAAAAAGCACCATGCCGATCCGCCGGCTCCCTCCGGGATCGGGTGCGCTCCAGCCGGCTACTACTCCTTCGCGCTCATCCATATTCATCCCCAGCGATATTCGGGTGGATCAAAGACGAAGCCATGGAAAAACTGACGCTGAGCCGCCGAGAGCCCATTTAAAAACTCCTGATCGTAACGCCACTGCTCAGCACAGGCCAGCATCCAGGGATGCTCATAGCCGTAGTAGAGCATCACCCGCTTACCCTCTTTGCGAACAAAGGGGCCTGCCGTATGCCACACCGCATTATGGAACAGCACGGCTGTTCCGGGTCCCCCGCAGACCTGTAAAGCCCCGGGAAAAAGCTCCGAGTTCTGTAAATCCTCTGAATCCGGTTCGGTCAGTGCCTTATGACTCCCAGGAACCAACGTCAGATTGCCCTGATCCGGCTCGCTCATGTCACTCAAGTAGTATCCCACTTTAAATTGCAAGAGTGGAATATGAGGTTTTAAATTGCGAAATCCGTCCTGGATACCGTCTATATGCCACCCCCGACCGTGATATTCTGCCCCTTCTACCTCATAAAAGGCATCGGTAGAATGTAGGTGCGGCATCTCGTTGAAGAGACCATGCACATAATCCATCATCGGCCCGTAGTCGAGCAGTTCTAAAAAAAGCGGATCTTCTGCCAATAGGTGCATAACCCGCACATTGACCGAATCGAGTCTATCTGCAAATGCAGGCTCGTGCAGGCGCTTGAACTCGGGTGAACGCCGCCGCTCGATCACTCTTTCCAATGCCGCGTACAACGCCGCGACCCGGTCCGGGTCCAAAAAACTCTCCAGCACCAGATAACCATTGTTATCGAAGAAAAAACGTTCCGCAGCAGTAGGATGACCCTTCGCTCTCATTCGCTCACTCCCTGCCAGTGGGCATACATTTCCGGACGGCGAAAGTGACGAAAGAACGTCTCCGGCACGCTGCGCGCCTGCTCTAAATCAACTGCCAAAATATCGGCGACGACCAGTTCCTCACCCTCGCCTTGCGCCTGGGCGATAACCGCCCCAAACGGATCGCAGACAAAAGACACCCCGGCAAAATCCCGACCTGCACCGTTTGCACCAGCCTGGTTGCAAACAGCCACATAGACCGTGTTGTCGTAAGCGCGGGCGGGCATATAGCGAAACCAACGCGCTTTCTTGGTTTCTGCCGTCTCCCCCCCTGCCGAGGCATGGGGGAAAAAGAGTATTTCCGCACCCTTTTCGGCCAGAATAGTACTCAATTCGGGAAAATGCGAATCGTAACAGATCTCGATCCCAAAGCGGGCTTTGTGGTGGGTAAAAACCGGCAATGCGCTACCATCGCACCACGTACCGATCTCGGTAGTCGGCACGTGGGTCTTTCGATAGGCTCCTACCACGCCATGCGGATCGCAAACCACTTGAGTATTATAAACGATTCCGTTGAGACCTCGTTCCAAAATACCCGCTAGCAAGCTAATTCCCCTGCTCGCCGCAATCGTCTTCAGCCGTTCCACTCCCGGCCCATCGAGCGGTTCCGGCTCTGGCCAGGTGGTATCCCCGGCATTATAACCACAAACGCAGAGTTCTGGGAAGCAGACAATATCCACATCCCGTACGGCAGCTGCCTCGCTAAAGCGGTCAATCGCATCCAAATTGGCATCTGGCTCACCAACTCGACAAACCATCTGCACCACACCAATCCGCAGATCCTGCATTATCGCTCTCCTCTTAAGGCGTCCAGTCCGGCAAGAGGGCGGCATATTCGCGCGCCTGAGCGGCAATGTCGAGCCCCACTTCCTCCGACCACGCTCCAAGCAACCGGCGATAAATCGGCCCTACCTGACCACTACCTACCGCCTGGAAGTTAAATCGCGTAATCGGCAACATGCAGATCGTAGTGCTGCTGAACCACGCCTCATCAGCCTCGCGGACATCATAAGGCTCGATATCGGCTTCGCAGAGCGGAATATCGAGCTTGCGCGCCAAATCCATACAAGCCCCCCGCGATACTCCGCGCAGGATATTATGACCTTTGGGCGTGATGAGTTGCCCATCGCGAACCATGAAAAAATTATTGCCCGTCCCCTCGGTGATAAAGCCGTGTTCATCGGTCAAAAGTGCCATCGCCCCTTCCTCCATATGCGCCGCCTGCAATTCGGCCATTTTGTAGAAGATCCGGCTGCGGTTCTTGGCTTTGGGGTCGATATAGCGCGACGGGACCGACTGCTGGGGCGTGACGACGAAATGCGTACCCGACTCGTACATTTCAGCCATCCCACCGATATGGCGCACCAGCGGAAAGACATTGATCGAAACGATCGGCGCAGAGCCCTCCTTAACCAGGGTATCGTACATCGGCAGGGCTCCACGGGTGACGTCGTGCATGATCTGAAAATCCAGATCTCCGATAGCAGGCAGGTTGCGCTCAATAGTTTCGTAGGTCGCCGCTTCCATCTGATCTATATCGAGCCCGCAATCGATCTGGGCATATTTCATCGATCCGTAGAGCCGCTCGAGATGCTCGCGCAATCGATAGGGATTATGCCCAAAGGTCCGCGTCATTTCGAAAACCATATCCCCGTACATCAGAGCACAGTCGAAGATCGAAATCCGCGCCTCACGCTCGGGGATGAACTCGCCATTAAAGTAAACCTGACGCTCTGCCATAATACTCTCCTCTGCAATGGAGACAATATAGTACAGCAACCCGCCCCGCGAATCAAGACGGCTACTGCAGTACAATCCCACCCAGATAGTTGCTCTGCATACCGGTGCAATAATCGATGATTACCCAGAAGCCAGCGAGTACCGCCTCGCCCAGGATCAACCCTAAAAAGAAAGGCTTCAGCCGCTCGAAAAGCTTCAATCCCCCGTATTTGAGCACCGAACCTTTAAGTACCCAGGCGACGAAGACCGAAAACCACATCTTGCCAAACACGCAACTGATCGGAAATCCCAACGGGTGGAACGGCCACCACACCAATCGGTACTGCAACCACATCAGCGCTCCCATAATCATCGCTCCGAACCCGGTATGCAACCACATCCCCGGGCTTGGACCCTGAGGACTCTGTATATTTTTACTCATAAAGTTGTACGGGTACTGGGCGACATTATTAAAATAAAAACTCGACAGGTTGATCGCCCCGTGTTCATAGGCCAGATAAAGCGTCAGCCCTAGAACCGAACCCAAAGTCAGAACGATAGTCGCCAAAATCCCCCAAAAGATCCGGCGGCGACCACTCAGATCGACCTCGGTGAAGAGCTTCAGACCATTGGTGCAAGCCGCCATCAACAGAATCAGCTGGTCCACACCCCAGGCGTAGCCCAAAGCCAGTCCTGCCGTGCCCTTGAATCCCAGCAGCGAAGTGCCAACGCCCGAGATGACGAAATCGGGACCATTGCTCGGCGGGAACATCGACGCCACCCCGCCCTGGGCCACCACTCGCGCGATGGTTATAAACCCGACAAATGAACCAATCAGTAACAACAACACCGCGGGCAATGAAATCCCCGTACACCAGAGCCAGACGCCCATCACTACAAAACTCAGCCCTGCACCGAAAACCGCCGCGCGATAGGACATAATCTCGTCGCAATCTTCGATATCCGGATCTGCGCGCCAGGCGCGGATAAATACCTCCCTGAGATGCCATCGGCCAATCCATATCGCACCCAGGACCAGCACGATCATCCCTCCCATCGCCTGGTAGATAATGATCGAATCCGTATACTGGCTATACGGCCCCATACTCTCGTCGCGTCCCCCCCAGGCGAATTGGGTCAACAGGCCGCTCTGCAACGTATTGAGCACATAGAAAAAAACCAGACCCGCGGCGACGTTCTGTGGAACGAAGTACGAAAACCCGACCATAGAAGGATTGAGATTGAGACCGAGCGAGGGCATGCCGTGCACGATCGAGAGCGAACCCAACGATAGGCTCACCTGGGGAAAGACGCCGAAATAGTTGTGCAGAGCATTGAGCGACCCCAGTACAAAAGGCAAGGAGAAACCCACCCAGGTCAGCCCCCGGCGCAGCAGCGGCTTCTGCCCTTCCCCCATACCGATCAAGGCCAGGGGCAGTTGCACCATCGGATAACTCAAACGCTCGTATTCCACCCACTGACGACGCGCGATGACCATCAGGCAAACCATCGCCAAAAAAAGCGCCAATCCGAAAATCGCCCACCAGGTGAGTGGCCCCACCCACACCTCCCAAGGTATCGCCCCGTCAGGAGCACCCTCGTAGAATTGGCGTATCGCCTCATCCCCCTGCGGCAACGGCCAATCCGGCAGAAAGGGCTGAACGACCTCCTTCCAATTGTTCTCCGGGGTCGCGTAATAGTACGCCCCGGTCATCACCGGCAATAATTGCACCGGCAATCCGCGTCCCGCAAGGGTATTGGCCAGCAACAATAAAAAAAACACCACCGCCAATTCGCCGCGCGCCAGTGCCGAACGGAAGTGGATCAAACGCCAAAGGCCATTGCCGACAACGATTATGAAGAACAGGAATATCGCACCTGGGGTCAGGTTCCAGATCGCCACGCCGGAACCTTTGACAATCATATCGTTATAGGTAGATCCTAAACCGAGACAAACCGCGCCTATCAGTCCGACAAGGAGTGCTTTTGCAGTACAGCCCTTATCCGCATCCCGGCGGTGTATGCTCACGGGGTCGGAGTATCTTCCGGCAGCAGTCCTTTGCCTTTAAGTTCGTCCCACAACGCCGCTGGTATTTCCACCTGCATCATCTGTGCATTGTCTTCCAACTCGGTGATATTCGCTGCGCCGGGCACGGTGGAAATAACGGCTTCATGCCCAAAGGGGAACTGCAAGGCCACCGCTCTTAATTCGACCCCATAGCGATCGCAAACGGCCTTCAGCTCTTTAGCTCGATCTACCAACGCCTGAGGTGCGGGCAGGTAGTCGTAGGAAACCGGCTGGTCCAGGTCGCGAGCGAGAATCCCACTGTTATACGGCCCGCCAATGGTCAATTTTACATCGCGCTCCAGACAAAGCGGTAAAAACTCGGGCAGCGCCGATTGGTCGAGCAACGTATAACGACCCGCCAGCAGGATATAATCAAGATCAAAGCGTTCGACCATCCTCCCCGTTCGCTCCCACTCGTTCATCCCCATGCCGATGGCCCTAACCTTGCCCTGTGCCCGCAACTCGACTGCCGACGCCAGACCGGTAGCGAACTCGTCGTCCGAGTGCTGATCCTTCAAGTCGCTGTCGTGGACAAAGAGGATATCCACCGTCTCTAAACCCAGACGCTCCAAGCTCGAATCAAGTGAAGCCTGTACCCCCTCAGCACTGAAGTCGAAGTCGTAGGTATAACGCGGAATCCGATCCTCGCTATACGGTTCGAGATCCTGCGGATTTTCTGGCCGCAGTACCCGCGACACCTTGGTCGAGATCGCAAACGAATCGCGCGGAAATTCGCCCAGGACCCGCCCATAGCGAATCTCGCTGCGCCCCTCGCCGTACAGAGGAGCGGTATCGAAATAACGCACTCCCAACGCATAAGCTCGACGAATGACGGCCAGCGCCTCCTCATAACCACTGCCCTGAAAAATACCGTCGGCCATAACCATCCCTCCCAAAGGCGCGCCCCCCAATCCCAGGCGAGTCACCTCAACGCCCGTATCACCGATTGCGACTTTTTCCCAGGGATTCACGATTGAGCTAGCCCATAGAGCCGCTCGGCGTTGCCGGCGAGGAGTTTTTGCTGGTCTTGCTCGGGCCGCTGCGCAATGATTTCCCGCAGCGCTGACACCCACTCGCCCAAGCTCGCCCCCATATTGCACACCGGCCAATCGCCGCCGAAAACCACCCTATCCGACCCAAAGCTATCCAGACAGTGATTTACCGTCGGCGCCAGGGTCTCGGCCCCCCACCCTTCGGGCATACGAGCGATGATCCCCGAAATCTTGCACGCCACATTCTCCCGCTGCCCCAGCGCCGCGATATCATCCTGCCACTGCTCCCTGGTATGGCGGTATGGATTATCGGGATCAAACTCGGCCGCGCCATTGACGATTTGCGGATCGGCATTGCCGCAATGATCGAGGACAAACTGGGTCTCCGGGCATTGACCCGCTAATGCGACCGCATCTCCCAATTCCTCCGGGCGCATACACAGATCAAAAATTTTGCCGATCGCACCCAAATACCGGACGTCTTCGACAAAGCTATCCTGCAAACATCGCCCTCGTTCGGCTTCGGGCACATGCAATACCAAACGCACTCCTTTGATCTCGCGATGATCCTTGAAGCGATCCATATAGGCGCGAAAGCCTTGCTCCCCCGGACTGCCCCCGATCACCGCCCCGACCATCGGATTATCATCGCCCTGGCACAGGCCCGATACAAACTCCGCTTCCTCGATGCGTTGTCCGACCGCAACATCGACTTCCATATAAACCGTTCTGGTTATATTTGCTCCTTCAGCAGCTGCGAGATAATCGCTCATCAGATGGTTTTTGCGCAGCAATTCAACCCCTTCCGAATCAAGCCACGGCAGCGAGAATTGAGCCATATCCCACAGATGCTGATGCGTATCGACAATGGGCAACATAGTCTATCCTTTTCTATAGATTAAAGGCCACGGGTAGCTGACACTCGTACAATTGGGCATAGCCACTCCGATCCGAGCTAAAAACTACCAGAGATCCGTCGGGTGAAAAATTGGGATGCGGATGAGTGTGCTGCGGTGCAAAAACGTCTACCGGCCCATCGTCATAAGGACAATGGTCGGTATCCCAATGCCGACCTTCATTGCTCGATCCCGACAGACAGAGCAGATCTGGATCGCCAACGCCATTACTGGGATCGAATAGCTGCAAGCCAATATCTGGAAAAGTCGTATCGGCGACCATCCTCGCCCCATCCCTACTGACCATCGGATGCCAGGCGTTGAATCGACAGACCTGACGCACAACCCCGGTATCGATGTCGACACCGATCACCCCATGTGGCCACCTCGTTGTCAGCAATTCCCGCCGCAGCGGATTCCAGGTCTCGTGTACGATCCACTCGTTTCCTTCACGCACATAGACCAGACGCCTCGCACTGCCGTTGCGGTTCACCACCCACATCCGCTCGTAGTAGGGACCGGCATAGCGCAGCAGCGAAGAGTCGGCGGGATGGAATTCCGGATGGCCAATCGAATCGGCTTCTACGATCACCTCAGTGCTGCCATCGAGCACATCGACAACCACCATACGCGAAATTTCTCCAACCCGTACCGGTACCGCCCACCACCGATCATCATAGCTCAGCGCCGTGGTACCCATCGCCGCCCCAACCATCCCCTCTGCGCGAATTTCAGCAGCCGAAAAAGAGACTAATTCTTCCTCCCGACAGGTCTCTATTTCCACCCGCCAGGCGCCATTCCGATCGGTAAAATAGACATAGCGGCCATCGTGCGATGGGGTAATTGAAAACTCGACCAATCCCCGATGCTCGGTCAACTGCAAGAGTTGGCCCGAGTCGCGCAATTCGACAAAGATCTCGGGACGTCCCGTGCGATGGGAAATGAAAACCAGGTACTGCATCGCATCGTCGTAGGCAGGGATATAGTAAAACGGATGGTGGTGGATCGATGCGTGTGCAGTGATCTGACGAACCTCTACGCCCGTCCGCTCGTCGCGAAAAGTCTGCGACTCAGCCTGGTATAAAGTACCTCGGCTCACATCAAGGCTGTGCGTAGTTAACGGCGATCATGCCCTCTATATCCATCGGATCGACGCCGTATTTTTCGATCAGGCTATTCCGCATCTGAATATCAGCCTCTAATTCATCCGTCAACGGCAATCCGACCCTCTGTCCTTCATTCCGCTCCGATTCCCGACAGGCCACATCCATCATCAGCGAGGTCAATGCATCGTCCTCATCGAATTCACTCTCGCGGAGACCTCGCACCGCCAAGACAAAATCGACGATATGGCTCATTGCCGAAGCGCCGTAATCTTTGCGCATATTCTGATAGCCACCAAATCTGAATGGGTTTTCGTATTCGATCCGCCCCGCACTGGTATCGGCATAGCTCCGCGTCCAAATCCTACCGTCATCTTCATCTACGACATCCACAATCTCATCCGCAATCGACTGGATAGTCTCCACCCCATACTCCGGATCCATACCAGCATCCGAACAGCGCCTGAGCTGCATTTTGGCACCCGTAAATCCCCCTTTACCTCGACCGACTTGCGGATCCTGTGCACGGCACAGCAAGGTGCCACGCTCGCCCTGCCACTCGGTATAACCGGGCCGTGGATGTCGCCCCAACCACCCTTTGGCATTGGCCAACTGATCTACCACCATCTCGCCTCCCGGAAAGCCGTAGAAGTGGGCCTTGAAATTCTCACCGCTGTGGAAACGATGGGGCATGGAACGAAAAGACGGCGTGGCCATCGCGTGGCCGATGGCCTGTGCCCACTCGGGCCGACCAAAAAAGCGCACCCAGCGCGAATTGTTGTGATATCCGGTGTGATCGGCATAGCTGAAAACCCGACCAATACGACCTATAAATCCGTGTTCCTTTACGGTTTGAGCAAAACGATCACAGGCGAAGCGGAAGAAATTTTCCGCCACCCGCACCACGACATCGTTCTCTTTCGCTACCCGAATCATCTCCCGGCCCTGCGCTACCAGACTGCACCAAGTCGTCTCGCACATATTGTGGATACCTCGACTCGAGAGATAAACCGAATACGCGTAGTGCGAAGGCACCGGCGTTACGACCAGAGCCGCCTCGGCGATCTCGTCCGCAACCAATTCGCACACATCGTAGTACGGGCGCGCTCCAAGACGGGTGGCCACAGCATTGCAATGCGCTTTGACCGGGTCGCAGCAGGCCACCACTTCGACCCAGTCGGCCAGTGCCGGCAGCAAAGGCTGATAAATCGTACTGGCGCGATTGCCCGCGCCAATCAAAGCAATTTGCAGCGGCTTATCTGGTTTGGGAATGTGCATTCGCAATCCTTCTCACTAAGTATTCCATTCAATAGGGAATACCGATCGCAGCTCATTTCTGCACACACTCGTACCCCAATACTTCCAATTGAGTCCGAATACCGGAAATCTCCTCCGCATCCAAATCCCGCAACGGCCTACGCATCTTGGGTGAAGGAAACATACCCAGGAGCCAGCGAGCGCACTTCATCCGTTGATGCGCACTTGACGAGGGCTCACCGAAAGCATAAACGATGCGATTTAGCGGCTCGACCTTCTTCTGCGTCTCCTTCGCCCCTCGCAAATCACCATCCAGTGCCCGCTGTACCAACTCGACAATCAACTCGGGTACGAAACCGGCAAAACCAACTAAGGCACCATCCGCCGCCTCCAACAAGGTCGGCAACAGAAACTCATCGTGGCAGGTGATGATCGGCACCTCTGGATTCGCGTTCTTCAACTCCTGATAGTCGTAGAGCCAGCGGCTCATATCGCGGGTGCCCATTTTGATACATTTAACTTGGGGAATCTGCACCAGCGCCTTCATCTCGTCGAGTGTATAACCGGCTTTGGTCCACGCCGGATACTGGTGCACGACGATATCTATTCCAGCCGAAGCCACATCCTCAAAAAAACCGACCACCGTCTGACTCGAGCGCCCAAAGCGCAACCAGTGGTGCGGCGGCATCAGCAAAATCGCATCGGCTCCGGCCTCCTTAGCCGCCAGGGCATGATCGATAGCCTCCATACTGCCCTCGGCCGATACGCCGGAGATCGTTTTGAGTTCGCGCCCCGAAGCTCTAACCGTCTCGGCGACGATCTGAGTAACGCGATTGCGCTCGGCCGGACGCAATGACATGATCTCTCCCGTATGCCCATTGCAGGTCAGCCCTTTCACCCCATCGACGGCAGCCAACTCGGCGATATAGGTCCGCAGCCCCTTTTCATCAATCGATTCATCTGCGTGGAAAGGGCATAGCGTTGCGGGAAAAACCCCCATCCAGGGGTGCTCCCGCCAATGCGTAAAAGCCATAAGATCTTTCCTTGACAAAAGTTACGACGAGAATTTAACGCGGTGCAACCAAACGGGTCAAGTCAGTCAAAACTTCTGTCCCAAGGGGGTCAGCACCAACTCGTCGACATTGACTCCCGCAGCGCGTGAAAGCGTAAAAATTACGGAATCGACAACTTCGTCACGACTCAGCCTATAGCGCGTTTCATCCTCGTGCAAGGACGCGGGGTCGGGGCTGGATGCCTCCTCATTGGCCACCGAACCCAGCGTGACCAACGTGACGTGCACGCCGTGTGGAGCGACCTCCCAACGCAAGCTCTCACAAAACCCACGCACCGCCGACTCCACCGCGGCATAGAGCACCGGCGGCCGGACCCGGATCAACCCCTGCAAGCCATTGATATGGACGATTCGACCCCCGTCCTTCATCAATTCGGGCAGCGCAGCGCGAGTGATCTGTAGCGCACCGCTGACATCGGTATCGACAAAAGAGCGCATCTGCTCGTAACGGACCTCCACCAGCGGCTGCTCCACCCAAGTACCTGCGGCATTCACCAGTGCGTCAAGGCCGCCAAAATGCTCTCTGGCCCTTTGCACTGCCGCTTCGCAATCCTCCACCTCAGCCACATCGCCCGCGACCGCGATCGCTCCCTCCAACTCGGCGGCAATCGCACAGAGCTTGTCCTCGCGCCGCGCCATCAACGCAACCTGATGCCCCTCGGCGGCCAGCCGCCGGGCTACCGTTTCGCCGATGCCGGAACTAGCACCGGTGACCAATGCACGCATCACCGCACCCGCCATCCATACACCGCCTGTGCGTTGCGCCAGAAAAATTTCTCCGTTTCCTCAACACCCTTTTCCGCCAGATATCGCCGCACGATATCGATACACCGCGCATAAGTTCCCGCTCGCTCGCACACCGGCCAATTACTACCGAAAAAGACCCGATCTCGACCAAAAATCTCCCAGATCGCGTCCAGCGCAGGACGATAGTAGTCCAGTTCGAGCGGAGCCGGCTGCGCGCCGCAGTTTTCCATCAGCGCCGAAACCTTCATCGAGGTATTGGGATGGGCGGCCGCCCGCCGCATCTGCTCGACCCACTCATCGGCGGGTGGCTGGCCATTTACCGTGACCGCGCTGACGTGTTCTAAGACGATTTTCAAATCGGGTAGCTCCTCCTGTACAGCAAAGAAACCACTGGCGTGCTCCCAGGGAAAATTCACGTCTACCACCAGTCCCTGTTCAGCCACCAGCCGCATCTTGTCCAGAAAACCATCCTCCTGCGGAGCAGAGAAGTACGGGCTCCAGAAGCGGATTCCCTGGAAGAGCGGATGAGCAGAGAAGCGCTCCAGATCGCGGATAAAATGTTCATTTTCCGGCTCTAAGCGCCCCACCAAGCCAACGATAAAAGGTTCATCCTCTGCCAGGTCGAGAATCCATTGATTGTCTTCGATCCACTTGCTCGCTTCGACCACCACTACACCTACCACACCCTCTGGCACCGCCTGGGCTTTGATATGAACCGGCAGTGTCGGACGATAGAGCAATTTATTGTCAGCTTCGGGCCAGGGCGCTCCCTCGGGCCGGAATGGATCGTAAATATGAACATGAGTATCGATGATCATTGCCAATCCTCAGACTTTGAAATAAGGCGCTAAATCTGCCATTATCATTTCCAATTCGCGCCCATCTTCTGTATCCATCAGCGCTGAGCCCGGCTGGCGCATTCTGGAACTCTTGAGTATCCCGCGCCGCACCAGGATCTCCTTGCAAACATTCAAGCCAATCGCCATGATCAAATTGATCTGCGGCAGGAGCACATTGAAAATGTCTCGCGCTCGCCGCTCATCGCCCGCCTGATAGGCATCCCAGATCTGCACGTGGATATCGATCGCCTCTGCCGCCGGCATGAAGCCGCTCGCACCTCGCCGCAATTCCGACAGCATCCAACGACCATGCCCACCGCCAAAAACACCCAGGCATCCCTCCTGTACTTGCTCGATCACCGCACTGATTTGGTGCGCGCTAGGCTGCTGCTCCTCTTTTAAATAGTCAATATGCTCGACCTCGGCAAAGAGCTCACTCATGAATCCTGCACTCAACCCCCCGGCCGTGTGCTCCAAAACCCCCGGTCGCCCCGCCGCTGCCGCAATCGCCTCGTAGTATTCCCGCACTTCTTCCTGCCCCCCACCCGGCGGCAATGCCACCACCGC
>MDTE01059751.1_pt1 | contig 22519 bp, 23 predicted proteins | sample 811231 | NCBI WGS metagenome assembly MDTE01 (sample SAMN05326651, study PRJNA326480) | marine metagenome | isolation source: seawater | place: Indian Ocean: Red Sea | collected 2010 | reverse complement strand
CCGAGCAGGCACGCCAGCAGGCCGACCGGGTGCGCAAGGCGGTCCATTCGGTCCACAACGACTATACCGAGCGTTCGGCACCGCAACGCGTGCGCGATTTCTTGCCGGAAGACAGAGCCGAGGCGGCTCTGGAACGGCGCTTCGCCATTATCCAGACCTGGCGGTCGATCGCGCCGCGCGTCGAACGCGACCCACTGGCGCTATGCGACGGCAAGACGATCCCCGAAGAGGGTTTCGTTCCCTACCAGCGGCGCTATCGTTATCGCACCGGCGAGACCTATCATATCTCCTACAACCCGGCGCATCGCTGGTTCTGGTTCCCGCAGATGACGCGCGAGGAGGCGCTGGTGTTCAAGGTCTACGACACCGACCCCTCGGCCGGCGTGCGCTTCACCGCCCACACCGCGTTCGAAGACCCGAACACTCCGCCCGACGCGGCGATCCGCGAGAGCATCGAGATGCGCGCGCTGGTGTTCTACGACTGATACGGTGCTTTTCGGGCTGCAACCTGCAGGCTCTCACGTCACCGTCATGCCACCGTCGACCGCCAGGATGTGCCCGTTCACATATGCTGCGGCCGGGCTGGCCAGATAGGACACCGCGCCGGCCACGTCCTCGGGCTCGGTGAAGCGCCCGAGGGGGATCTTGGCGATCCCCGATTCCCGACGTTCCGGGTCGGCGGCCATCACCTCGGCCCGGAGCTTGGTTTCCGACGTCCCCGGCGCGACCGCATTCACGCGCACGCCCTGCGGGCCCCACTCGGCCGCCAGATGCCGGGTGACGCCGCCGATGGCGGTCTTGGAGATGCCGTAGGGAGCGACTCCGGGGGAGCCGACCGTGGTGAAGGTCGAAGCGAGGTTGATGATCTGGCCTTCGCGACCCAACCCGAGCATATGGCGGGCCACCGCCTGGCTCATCAGAAACGTACCGGTGACATTGGTCCGCATGATGGTGTCGAACTCGTCCGGTGTGACATCCAGCGCCGAACCTACCAGCAACATCCCAGCATTGTTCACGAGCAAATCGATGCGGCCAAAGCCCTCCAGAACAGTATCCACGGCGGATACAATGCTGTCGTTCGATCGCAAGTCCAGTTCCACGGCAAGCCCGCGCACGCCCGCGCCTTCGATGGCGGCGATGGTCTCTGCCAGATCGCCCGGGTCGAGTTCGGTGACGGCCACGTCGAAACCGTCCTGGGCAAGGCCGCGCGCGATCGCGGCACCCAGCCCGTAGGACGCGCCGGAGACCAGAGCGACCCTGCGTTCGTCTGTGCTCATGTCTCGCCTCCCGCCTGAATGTGGCGGTAGATCTCGGTGAAGTCAGCGCCCGGCATGACCGTGTCTGCCCCATCCCAAAGACCCGTGACCGCGCCGCCCACGGCGTGCGGCACACCCGCCTTTCGCACCTCTTCGAGATACAGGCGCACATCCTTGGTCATCAGGGCCATGGCGAATCCGGCATCGAAGGTTTCACTCGCCACCCGGTTGGGAAATTTGTCCATGGATGCCGTGTTCCGCCCGGTCGAGACATTGACTACATCGAGGATTGTTTCCATCGCCACCCCCTTGCTCAGGCCGAACAGAACGGCCTCTGAAGTGGCCGCCATGGCGGTCGCCGACAGGAAGTTGTTCAGCAGCTTGACGGTCTGGGCCTGCCCGGGCTCCGGGCCGACATGGAAGACGTTGCCGCCGACCGCATCGAAGGGGGCCGCCAGGGCCTCGAACGTCTCGGCCGGGCCCGACGCGATCACCGTCAGCGTCCCGGCAATGGCACCGGCCCGGCCACCGCTCACCGGCGCATCCAGGAAGGTGATACCGGCATCGGACAGGCACGCACCCGTCTCGGCCGCTGCCTCCGGCCCCGTGGTCGAGAAATCTACAATGGTCGAGACCCGCCGCCCGGGCGCACCGATGATCGCAGCGCATACCTCGGCGACAACGGGGCCGTCGGGCAAGCTGAGGAACACCGTGTCCGCCGCGGCGACCACCGCCGTGATATCGGCGCCCACCGTCGCACCCTCGGGCGCCCGCTCCGCCGTCCCCGCGGCATCGAACACCGTGGGCAGAATGCTGGCGTTGCAAAGGTTTGCGCACATGGGCCCGCCCATGTTTCCGAGCCCGATAAACCCGTAAGATATCTCTGGCATGATCTCCGTCCCCTTCGTGGCTGATCGTCCGTCGGCCTTCGCTGGGGAAGTATAGCCGAGCGACCCATTAGGGAGGGAAGAATGACGTCACCGCGAACCTGGGAACTGTATGCCGTCAAGTACGGCACGCTGGTCGAGCGGATGCGGCGCGAGAGTTTCGTGAAACTCGACCCCCATGACGACGGCCCCATGCCGATCGATTACTATGTCTGGGCCGCGGTCTCGCCCGAGCAGACCGTCGTGATCGACACCGGCTTCGATGACGCCGAAGCCCGGAATCGCGGACGGAGCCTGATCCGCAGCGTGACGGACGGGCTCGGCACCATCGGCATCGAGGCGGCCAAGGTGACGGATGTCATCGTCACCCATCTCCACTATGACCATATCGGCGGTCACGCCCAGTTTCCCGCCGCCCAGTTCCATCTACAGGAAAAGGAGATGCAGTTCGCTACCGGCCCGCACATGTGCAGCCATGTGGTGAATGCCTCCTTCACGCCCGACCATATCGCCGACATGGTCCGCAACGTCTTCGCCGGACGCGTGTCGTTCTCGGACGGCACGGCGGAAATCGCGCCCGGGATCACCGTGCACCATGTGGGCGGCCATTCCATGGGGCTGCAGTTCGTGAAGGTGCTGACCAGGCGGGGCTGGGTCGTGGTGGCGTCGGACGTCACCCATTTCTATGAGAACCTGGAACGCCGCATGCCCTTCCCGGTGATCTACAACCTGTCCGACATGGTGCGCGGCTTCGAGACGCTGGAGGCCCATGCCGAAACGCCGGGACATATCGTTCCCGGACATGATCCGCTAGTGCTGGAACGCTATCCGGCGCCCGACCCGCGCCTGGAGGGGATCGCCGTCCGGCTCGACGTCACGCCGTCGGCCTAGTCCCCCATCGCATCGGCCAGGTCGGCCGACCATTCATCGCGCGGGCGGAAGCCCTCGGTGGCGCGGCACATGTCTTTCGTGAGTTTGAGGATCTCTTCGTTCGACAGATCGAACTCGAGATACTCCCCGAACGGCTGCGGCACGTGAAAGGGTGAATCGAGATAGACCTCGATATTATTTGCCTCGGGATCGTCGAAATAGACCGACCAGGCATTCCCGTGGTTGCGCGGCAACAGGTTTTCCACCCCTTCCTTGAGCACCCGGCGATACATGATGCGCAGCTCATCGAGGGAGTTCACCAGGAAGGAAAGCTGGTTGATCGTGCTCGGCGCGTCGGCCGGCCGGCCCTCGGCGAACACCACCTGATGGTGCATCGTCGGGTCGTTGGACATGAAGGCGATGTGTCCGCCATAGCGCTCGACAAACCCCCGGTCGGTGACGTTGAAGCCCATCACCCGGGTGTAGAAATCGATCATGCCGTCCATGTCCCGCACCCAGATTCCGGCATGGGCGAGCTGTGGCTTGATGCTGTCTGCCATGGTGTCTCCTAATCCTCCGACGCGACGACGCCGGATTTGTGCAATTCCGCAATTTCATCCGCGCTGTAACCGAGCTCTTCAAGAACCTCACCGGTCTGGGCCCCCACCTCGGGCGACGACGCGGCGAACGAGCTCGGCGTCCGCGACAGGCTCACCGGCTGGCGCGCGAAATGCTGGGTGCCCAGCGCGGGCGATTCCAGCGGCTGGACGATGCCCAGATGCGCAACCTGTTCGTCGCCGAACACCTCGCCGATGTCATAGATCGGACCGCAGGGCACGCCCGCCCCGTTGAACTTCGCGACCCAGGTGGCGGTGGTCTCTTCGGCGATGCAGTCATCGATGAGCCCGTTCAGGCGGTCACGGTTTTCCGAGCGCCCATCGGCGGTCTCGAATTCCGGGTCCGTCATCCATTCCTCGTGCCCGACCAGCCGGCAGAACCGGCCCCAGATCTCCTGACCGGCAACGGCGATGTTGATATGACCGTCACGGGTGGCGAACACGCCGGTGGGAATGCTGGTCGGATGATTGTTCCCCGCCTGCCCGGGCACATCCTTATCGATCAGCCAGCGCGCCGACTGGAAATCGAGCATGAAGATCTGGGCCTCGAGCAATGAGGTGTGGAGCCATTGGCCGCGGCCGGATTTCTCGCGTTCGAGCAATGCCAGCATTATCCCCTGGGATGCGAAAAGCCCGGCCGTGAGATCGGCGATGGGGATACCGACCCGCACCGGCCCCTGGCCCGGCAGGCCGGTGATCGACATCAGGCCGCCCATGCCCTGGGCGATCTGGTCGAAGCCGGGACGCTTGGCATAGGGCCCGTCCTGACCGAATCCGGAGATGCTTGCGAGGATGATGCGCGGATTGATCTCGGCCAGTGAATCATAGTCGATACCGAGCCGATGCTTCACATCGGGCCGGTAGTTCTCGACCACCACGTCGGCCTTGGCCGCAAGTTTGCGGAACACCTCCTTGCCCGCCTCTTCCTTGAGGTTCAGGGCCAGCGACCGCTTGTTGCGATGCAGGTTCTGGAAGTCCGAGCCATGGCGCGAGCCACCCAGGGCGGCACCGCCCTCCACGGCCGGCGGCATCTCCACCTTGATCACGTCCGCGCCCCAATCGGCCAGCTGTCGCACGCAGGTCGGGCCGGAGCGCACGCGGGTCAGATCGAGGACGGTGATGTGATCGAGGACGGAGGCAGCAGGTTTATGCGGCATGTGTCGAATGTCCTTGTTGGGCCTACAGCTTGAGGAGACGCTTGGCGTTGCCGTTCAGAATTTTCGCCTTGTCCTCACCATTGAGGTGCAGGCACTCGATCCAGTCCATGCCGGGTGCGTTGGGCACGAACGGCCAGTCGACGGAGAACAGGATGTGATCCGTGCCCATTTCCGCAATCGAACACATCAGTGCCGGGTCCGAGAAATTGCCGCTGGTGGTAATGTAGAAGTTGCGGCTGAACACATCGCGGAACGACAACGGCTTGTTGCCGGGACGCGACAGTGCGTGGTCGATGCGCCAGAGCAGAAACGGCAGGCCTTCGCCCAGATGGCCGAGAATAATCTTGGTGTCGGGATACTTGTCGAGTACCCCGCTAAGCACGATCCGGATGCCCTGGGTGGCCGTCTCGACCGTAAAGCCCCAGCCGGCGTTCAGGATCGCCGGGTAGTCCTTGGTATAGGGCTCATAATAGGTCTCGACGACCGTTCGGTTGGGCACGGCAGGGTGCATGTAAAGCGGCACGTCGAGTTCCTGGGCGCGCTTGTAGACCGGCCAGAATCGCTCATTGTCGAAGAACACGCCATGGGTCAGGCCGTGGACCATGGCACCCTTGAAGCCGAGCTCGTTGACGCAGCGCGCCAGCTCGTCGGCGCAGGCATCCGGGTCCGGCGTCGGCAGGTTGGCGAACGCGGCGAACCGGTCGGGCCGCTGGGCCACGATATCGCCCAGGCGATCGTTCGTGGCGCGGGTGATCTCCGCCGCGGAGGCCGGGTCGAGGCGCTGGGTCGAGGGGGCGCCATGGGACAGGACCTGGATGTCGATGCCCGTCGCATCCATCTCGGCGATCCGCTCATCGAACAGATCCTCGAGCTTCGCACGCATCTTGTCCGAGCCGCCCTGGTCCGCGACCGAGACATGTGTCGTCATCTCGGGATCCCAGTAATGCTCTTCTATCGCGATGACCTGTTCGCCGGTCGACGTTGCCATACCCCCTCCTCGCCGCACTGCACGCGACCATTTGTTTCGGCTTTGCGTCCTGCTGCACGTGTTTCCGCCGCGCTAAACCCATCCTGCGGCTCGGGCCGGCAGATACAAGTCTTCCCGACAAATAATTTTCCTATAGTCAAAACCGTCCGGAACGCACAAAATCCCTTGTAGCGGGGTCCAACGGCGCAAAAGACGGCGACGACACCTGACATAATCAAGCGGCCCGCCCGGTGGTACGGTTGGCGGCGCGGTCGAAACAAACCGGGGAGGAAATTCCATGATCATCGAACGCGATGTGCCAGTCACCATGGACGACGGGCAGGTGTTGCGGGTCGACGTCTATCGGCCCGACACGAAGAAGAAGGTTCCGGTCGTGATGGCCGGCGGCCCTTATGGCAAGGGCGTGAAATACCAGGAACACTACAAGCCGCTTTGGGAATCGCTCCTGCAAATGCACCCGGACATTCTGCCGGGGTCCAAGCACCGCTGGCTCACATGGGAAACCGTCGATCCGGAAGTCTGGGTTCCGTGGGGCTATGCCTGCGTGCGGCTCGATTCCCGTGGCGCTGGGCGTTCGCCGGGCTATCTCGACATTTTCTCGCCGCGCGAGACCCAGGATTTCGCCAACGCCATCAACTGGGCGGGCGAGCAGAAATGGTCGAACGGCAATGTTGGGCTGAACGGCGTGTCCTATTATGCCATCAACCAGTGGCAGGTTGCGGCCCTGCAGCCGAAGCATCTGACCGCGATGATCCCCTGGGAAGGCGCCGCGGACCAGTATCGTGACTGGGCCCGCCATGGCGGCATCCTGTCGAACTTCTTCATGGAGATCTGGTATCCGCGCCAGGTCGAGGCGGTGCAGCACGGCAACCCCAAGGGTCCGCGCGACCACTGGATGAAGGAAAGCGCGACCGGCCCGGCAAGGCTCTCGAAGACCGAACTGGCTGCCAATCGCGCCGACACGCTGGAGAATTTCCGGGTCCGCGAGATGGACGATGACTGGTACCGCTCGCGTTCGCCGGACTGGTCGAAGGTCAAGGTGCCGTTCCTGTCGGCGGCGAGCTGGGCCGGGTTCGGCCTGCATCCGCGCGGCAACTTCGAGGCCTTCACCCAGGCGGCCTCGCGCCAGAAGTGGCTGGAGGGCCATCCGGGACGCCATGAAGAGTGGTTCTATCTCGAATACGGTATGGAGCTGCAGAAGCGCTTCTTCGACTATTACCTCAAGGGCGAGAAGAACGGGTGGAACCGGGAACCCAAGGTCTGGGTCAACCTGCGCCGGCCCTTCACCGACGAGGTGGAGCTGCGCAAGGAAAGCGAGTGGCCGCTCAAGGGCACGAAGTGGACCAAGTACTACCTGGATGCCGGCGGCAAGGGCAAAATCGACACCAAGGTGCCGAAGGCCAACCGCAAGAAGGAGTTCCGCGCGCTGACCCGGGGCATCACCTGGAAGTCTCCGCCCCTGGCCCGCGAGACCGAGTTCACGGGACCGATGGCCGCAAAGCTCTATGTCTCGTCCTCGACGAAAGACTGCGATCTGTTCCTAACGGTACAGGCCTGGTCGGACAAGGGCCGCGAGGTCTACTTCCAGGGCACGGTCGACCCCAAGACGCCGATCGCCCAGGGCTGGTTGCGGGTGTCGCATCGCAAGCTGGACGAGGAGAAATCGGAGCCATGGCGCCCCTACCACACCCATGACGACAAGCAGATGATGACCCCGGGAGAGATCTACGAGGTCGATGTCGAAATCTGGCCTCAGTGCATCGTGTTGCCCAAGGGTTATCAGATCTCGATCAACATCGCGGGTCAGGATTTCGACCGGCCGGGACCGTCGATGGATGCCTATATCCCGTCGCGCGGTTCGGGCGTGTTCCTGCACAATCATCCGACCGACCGCCCGAAGGAGATCTTCGGCGGCAAGACGACGATCCACACCGGGCCGAATCACAAGTCGCACCTGCTGATGCCGGTGATCCCGAAGAACCGGAAGTCGATGTAGGACCACACAGATGACCAAGGTAAACGACGCGGCCTCCCCCGACGGGGAGGCCGCAGCCTCTTCCGAGGTACGTACCGTCGACATCGTGTTCGATGCCAAGGCGCGTGCGCTCGACGCCTTCAAGAGCGAGGTGACCGTCACCTCACAATATTCCAACTTCTCGGTCACGCTCGAGACCGACGAGGGAAAGCTGCATGGCGGTGACGGCTCCGCGCCGATGCCGCTGCACTATTTCGCAGCGGGCGCCGTGACCTGTCTGATGACCCAGATGAAAGCCTGCGCCAAACGGCTGCGGATCCCCATCGGCGATATCTCGATGAGCGCCAATTTCCATTGGCGGATCGAGCAGTCCGGCCGCGACCCCTACACCTCGGAACCGGTCGGCTTCGATATTGACATCGAGGTGGAGGGCGAGGCCCCGGTCGAGGACGTCAAGCGGGTGATCGACTGGGCCAAGAAAGGCTGCTTCGCCGAGCGGGCGCTCGCCGTCCCGTGCGAGGTGGGCCACCGGCTCAAGGTTGGTGACGATTGGGTCGACGTCTGACGCCTAGTCGCGCGCCCGCGTGCTCACGAATGCGATCAGCAGCGCCAGCGCGCTGATGACGGCCATGGCGTGGAACGCCCCGCCGCCGAACGATCCATAGAGGTCTCCGGCCGCAATAAGCGTCAGGCCCATGATCACGCCGGACACCGAGGCATAAGCGCCCTGGGCACTTGTCTTCAGGCCTTCCGGCGCGTGGCGCGAGATGAAATGCATGGTGGCCAGATATGTCGCGCCGAAGGTGAAGCCGTGCAGGGCCTGAGCGACGACGAGCCCCGGCAGCTCCACCGTTTCGGCCAAGATAAGCCAGCGGATGAGCGCCGCGCCGGCCCCCAGTAACAACAGGCGCGACGGCCCGAGCCGAGCCACCACGGCCCCGCTGGCGGCAAACAGGGCGATCTCGGCCACGACGCCGCCGCCCCACAGAAGGCCGACGGTCAACTCCGAATAGCCTGATGCCTTCCAATGGATTCCGGAGAACCCGTTCAGCACCGCATGGCTGGCCTGAACCGCGCTGGCCGCGAAGATGAAACCAAAGAATCTCGGCTCGCGCACGAATCCTAGAATCTCCGACCAGCGGGCCTGCCCGCGCGGGCTGGTTTGATCACGTAACAGCAAGGTGGTCAGCAGAACCACGAACAACGAGACGAAAATCACCAGCCATATCAGATCCGGATCGCGGCCGGTCACCAGCTCGCCGACCGCCAGCGTGGCGATGATGAAAGTCACGGATCCCCACAGCCTGATCTGTCCATAGTCGAGGCCGTAACGCCGGGCAGCCGCCATGGTTTGCGCGTCCCCCAGCGGAATCAGCGCATGGAAGAACGGGGCATACACGATGGTGATCAATAAGATCAGCCAGAAAGAATGGGCAAAGTTGAAACCCAGAAACGCAACCAAACTGATCGCCGCCGCGCTGACGAGCATGATACGGCCGCGCCCGGTCCGGTCGACGGATCTGGTGATGATCGGGTCGACAAGAACCCGCAGCCACGGGCTGACGGCCAGTACGATGCCGATATGTTCGGGTGTCAGTCCACGGCTCTGCAGCCAGATTGGCCAGAACGGCAGGAACACCCCGACGACGAAGAACACCGCGCCGTAGAACAATGCAAAGCGGACCGACAGGTTCATGGCGACAACGGACCCCGGCCAACCTCAGAACGACAAAGGCCGCCCGCGGAACACGGGCGGCCAATAACGTCGAACGGGTTGTTCGGCAGAAAGCGCTCTATTCGGCTGCCTGCTTCGATGCTGCTTCGTCGGGCGCCGGCGCCTTTTCCGCGTCTGCGCCTTCCTCGATGCGGTTCTGGATCTCTTGCTGGCTCAGCGGCTGGTTCCGGAAACGGCCATGCTTCTCGTAATAGCGGTCGACATGGACATGCTTCGCCACGGTCAGCGGCGCATTCTTGAAGAAGTCATAGAGCGCGATAAAGCCGCCGGTCCACATAGTGCGGATCATGTGCGCCATGGCGCGCGAGGCACGCAACTCGGCGGTCGGTGCGTTCTCGACGCGATGATAGTTTTCCCGATCCTCGAGCGCCGCCTCGATCAGATGCGGAGCGGCCCAGTTGCACCGATAGTGGATCGTGCCGTCAGGGCGGATGATGTAGACGACGTTCGGCATGGCGCCATAGGCGCGATGGAAATCACCCTCGAGATTGTCGACCAGCACGCGGAGGAATTCCTTGTAGCGCGGAGCAACAAGGGCGGCGGCCTTGAACTTCTCTTCCATGGACTGGTGCGGGCCCATGCGCTCGCCCGGATGGGCCTCGCGGACATAGACCATCACGAAGTTCACATCGGAGAACTTCTCGACGATTTCCTTATAGGTCTTGATGTTCTTGGTATACATCGAGCAGGTCGACGAACCGGTCTCGACCACGGTCCACTGACCGTCGAAATCGGACAGTTTGACCTGTTCACGCGTCTCAAGATCAGTGAACGTGGCATCGATATACTTGTCGCCTGCCGCCGGGCCGACGAACGTATCGAAATTGTAGTCGACCACGCGGAAGCGCGGATTGTTGTAAACGGGCTTCTGAGGTTCAGACATAGCGAGCCTCCTCTTTGTTCATGGGCGTTTATATTGGCTTGTGCCTTGCGCGCACAATTGACCGAACTCTGCTACATTGCAAGTGACAAGGCTTCACAAGAGCACTGCGCGAAAACAGCGGGTTCCCCGCCAAAGGGTCCCCGCGCGCTATGCCCTGAGCTTCTCGGCCATCCAGTCGGCCATCAGCGGGCGCGACTTAAAGGGAATGTTGTCGCAGACATGGTTGCCTTCGGGATACACCACGAGTTCCGCGTCCGCGCCCGCCTCGTCGATCATCAGCTGTGATTCCTCGACCGGGCAAATCGTGTCGAGCCCGCTGTGCACGACCAGCAGCGGGCAGGTGATTTTCCCCAAAGAGCCCTCGAGCGTATAGAGCTTGGCCGTCTCGGCCGCCTCTTCCACCGTCTCGTCGCCGAACGCGAAACGCAGCGTGTCCTGTACGGCAAACGGCATCCGGTTCCAGAAGTTCGACATGCTGTAGAAGCCGCCGATGGAGATACAGGCCTTGATGCGCGGGTCGACCGCCGCGCGCGGAGCGGCATAACCACCAAAGCTACGGCCCCAGATGCCGATCCGGTCGCCGTCAATCTCCGGGCGCGCCTGCAACGCATCGATCACCGCGCCGGCCGGCACCTCCCAGTCGGGTCGGATTCGCCATTTCCGCTGGGTCAGGCTCTGACCCGGCCCGTCATAGGCACACGTCGCCACACCACGCTTGAGAAACTCGTTCTCCAGAGTGTGAAACTCTTCCTTCGTGGAATCCCCGCCGCAGGTGATCATCACGCAAGGCGGCGGCCGGTCCGTGTCGGGCACACGAAGATTGGCCGGAAAGCTGTCGCCGTCGAAGCGAATGTCGATGACCTGTGCCGGAATGGCCAGATGCGGCGCGGCCTTGGCATAGGCCGCGCGCTGGCGGGTCTGGAAGCGGGCCTTCTCCTCCGGATCGGAAAACGAGACCGATTGGCCAATGTGAAAGTACAGCGCTGCACGGACAAAAGCTTCGCCAGCCGTCAGGGCGTGTCCCTCGGCGAGCGCCGCATCACCCAGCGCCTCGTGACCCTCGGCCAGCTCCTCCCACACAGGCATCCACTCATCCATGCTTGAGACCTTCGCGAGCACGCTCTGGGCATCGTTGTAGTCGAGCCCCGCGGCCATGAGACGCGGGAAGCGCCCCTCGATGATTTCCTGCAGTTCGGCGTCGGCCATGGTTTTTCCTCAATCCAGATGTTTGTGGAAGAAGTCGACGGACAGCGCCAGGGCCTTCGTCGCCTCGGGCTCGCTGTAGGTGGTGCCGCCGTGGCGCGCGAACGCATGATCGGCGCCGGGATACTTGTGGATCTCGACCAGCGGGTTGGGCGACAGGCGCCGCTCGATCATGGCGCAGACTTCCGGCTGCACCCATTTGTCCGCCAGCGCCTGGTGCAGCATGAACGGGGCGTGCAGGTTCGGCGCTTCCTTGATCGAGTGCTCGATATAGGTGCCGTAATAGGCGACCGCGCAATCTATGTCCGTGCGGCAGCACATCAGGTAGCCCATCTTGCCGCCAAGGCAGTAGCCGACCGTGCCCACCTTGCCGTTACCGCCCGGGATGGTGCGCAGGAAGTTCATGGTGTCTTCCATGTCCTGCACGCCCAGGTCGTAGTCGAAATCGTAATAGAGATCGATCGCCTTTTCCCAATGGTCGCGATTGGCGTCCGATAGCTCGACCCCGGGCTCCAGCCGCCAGAATAGGTCAGGCACCAGGGTGATCCAGCCCGCCTCGGCAAACTCCTGTGCGTGATAGCGCATCGTGTCATTGACACCCCATATCTCCATGATGGAGATGATCGCGCCGACCGGTTCCCTGTCGGGCCAGGCAACATGGGCGCCCATGTTGCTACCGTCGCGCAGGGTAACCTGAATATCCTCCGTTCGCATCGCCATCGTTCTTCCCCCTATTCGTTGAGTGCCCGCCACACGCGCGCCGGCGTCATCGGCAGATCGATCGGCCCCTTGCCCGCGCTCGCCAGCGCATCGGCAACCGCCGCCATCCCCGATGGCAGGGACCCGGCGACTCCGGACTCTCCGGCACCCTTTGCCCCCAACGGGTTGGTCGTGGCAGGTGCCGCGTGATGGCCAACAGCGATCGGCGGCAGATCGTCCGCGCGCGGCAGCATGTAGTCCATGAACGAGGCCGTCAGGAGTTGTCCGTCGTCGCCATAGACGACGTGCTCGCCCAACACCTGGCCGAGGCCCTGGGCCACGCCGCCGTGGATCTGTCCCTCAACCACCGTTTCGTCGAACACGTTGCCCACGTCGTCCACCGCGGCATAGCCAACGACGTCGACTACGCCCGTGTCGGGGTCGATCTCGACCTCGCAGACATGGCAGCCATTGGGGAAGGTCATCTGTTCGGATTCGAAGTTCTCGCGGGCGTCCATCCCGCCGGACAATTCCTCGGGCAGGGCCAGGCTCGCGATCTGTTCGGAGAGTTCGAGAATTCCGATCTCCCGATCGGTGCCGCGCACCCGGAAACGCCCGTCGCCGAACTCGACATCCTCCACCGCCGCCTCGAAGACGTGGCCCGCAAGCGCCCGACCTTTTTCAATCGCCGTGTCGCAGCTCATGGTCATGGCGCTGCCGGCCATCATCATTGAGCGCGACGCTACCGACGGCGTCCCCGGCGGCACCTCCAAACTGTCCCCCTCGATCAGGCGGACCTTCGCGGGCGAAATGCCGAGCCGGTCGGCAGTCAACCGGGTATAGGTGGACAGATGGCTCTGGCCCATGGCCTGCACACCGAGACGTACGGTGGCATAGCCGTCGCCCTCGAAGCGAAGGTCGGCCGTTTCCTCGAGGATGCCGCCCGCGACCTCGAGGAAGCAGGCGAGCCCGATCCCGCGTAGCTTGCCATCGGCCTCGGACCCGTTGCGCCGGGCGGCAAACCCGTCCCAGTCGGCCAGCGCCAGGGCCTTGTCGAGACAGGCCTCGAACTCCCCGGAATCGTAGATCGGCCCGTTCGGCGTGGTGTAGGGCATGGCGTCGGGCGGAATCAGGTTGCGGCGCCGGATCTCCGCCCGGTCGATCCCCATCTCCGCCGCTGCCCGGTCGAGCAGCTGCTCGATGGAGATAATAGCCTCGGGCCGGCCGGCGCCCCGGTACGGCCCGAGCGGTGCGGCGTTGGTGAGCGTCATGGTGACGTCGATGGTGATGGCCGGGATCGTATAGACGCTCGCCAGGCAGTTTTTGGTGTTGTTGGTGGCGAACACGGCCGAGAAGGTCGTCAGGTACGCGCCCATGCCAACCCGGTTCCGGACCCTGAGGCCGAGGATCTTCCCGTCCCCATCGAACGCCATCTCGGCATCGATGAGCGTGTCTCGGCCGGCGGTGTCGGCGAGGAAACTCTCGACCCGTGAATTGCGCCACTTCACCGGCCGACCGACGTGACGGGCCCCATACAGGATCGCGGCATATTCGGGATAGGGGTGCGCCTTCATGCCGAAGCCGCCGCCCACATCGTGGGTCAGCACGCGCACCTGCTCTGGCGCGACGTCGAACACCTGGCCGGCAAACACCTTGCTGACCAGAGCCACCCCCTGGGTCGGCGCGGTCAGGGTGTAGCGGCCCACATCGGCATCCCATTCGCCGATGCCGCCGCGCGGCTCCATGGAGACCGGCGCAAGCCGCGTGTCGAGCAGCGAGACCGCAGCCACATGGGCGGCCCCGTCGAACGCGGCCGCGACCGCATCTTCGTCGCCATGCACCCATTCGAAGGCGACATTGCCTGGGACCGTGTCCCAGACCAGCGGTGCATCATCGGCGAGCGCCCCGGCTACATCGGGCACGGCGGGTTGTTCGTCGATATCGACGACGACGGCTTCGGCCGCATCCGCCGCCTGGGCCGCCGTCTCGGCCACCACGAGGGCCACGGCCTCGCCGGCAAAGCGGACCTTGTCATAGGCCAGCACCGGCTTCGGTGCCGAAGCCATCTCCATGCCGTCCTTGCCGGGGAAACTGATCACCGGCGGAATATCGCCGAGGCCCGCCTGTTTCAGCTCGGCCCCCGTGATGACGGCCAGGACACCCGGCATGGCCTGTGCGGCGGCCCCGTCGACCCCGGCGATCACGCCATGGGCCAGCGGCGATCGCACGAAGACCCCGTGGGCCTGCCCCGCCTTGTCTATATCGTCGGTGAAACGGCCCGCCCCAGTGAGCAGGTCGTGATCCTCCGTGCGCAGCGCTTCGCCGTCGCTGCCGTAGCGCGCGGTGATCTGGTCCACGGGCTTTCTCCTCGACCTCGCATTCCGGCCACGTACATTGCGCAGCCGGGTTCTTGTGCAATCAGTCTAGGAGAAGTGGCGGCCGGCGGGAAGCCGCCCGATCCGGCCTAGAACTCGTAGAAGGCTTCCGAGTTGGTCACCATGATGCGCGTGCGCATGTCTTCGTCGGGCACCCACTGGCCGAAGGCCTCGACCGGGTCGGCATCATTCGGGTTGACCTCATACTTGTTCGGGTGCGGCCAGTCGGTGCCCCAGATCACCCGGTCCGGGTTCGCCTCGATCAGCGCGCGCGCCATCGGCTGGCAGTCGTCATAAGGCGGCAGGTCGGTCTCGCTGACCCGGTTGCAGCCGGAAATCTTGACCCAGGTGTTGCCGTCGCGCACCAGCTTGAGCAGCGCCTGGAAGCCCTCGGCCTCGATGCCGGCGGTGGCCGGCTGATAGGCGAAATGGCCGATCGACATGCGCGTCGTCATCCCCTCGAACACCGACATCAGCGAGACGATGTCCTTGCCCGGGAACAGCCATTCGATATGCCAGTCGAACGGCTTGATGCGTGCCTCCAGCTCGGCGATCTGGTCGAGCTCCAGCGGCATGCCGCCCTTGTTGTCGATATTCAGGCGCACGCCGCGGATGCCCTGGTCGTGCAGCTCCTGCAACTGGGCGTCGGTGAAGTCCATCGTCATGGCGCAGACGCCGCGGGCCCGGCCCGGCGTTTCGGCGTTGAGCGCGTTCATGCCGTCGAGGATGGCCGAATTGTCGGTGCCGTAGACCGACGGCTGGGTGAACACCACCCGGTCGATCCCGAGCTGCGCATGCAGGTGCTTGAGATCGTCCAGAGTCGATTCCGGCGGGTTGTAGCCGCGCCCCGGCGACAGCGGGTAGCGGTCTTCGAATACATGCACATGGGTGTCGATCGAGCCCGCGGGCAGGGTGATGTTGGGCTTGCGCGGGTTCCGGTCGGGCGCAATGCAGTCTCTGATGTCGGTGTTCACGGGCGTGGCCTATTCTACGTTCTTTGGACTTTGTTTCGTTGTGTCGTGGCCCCGCGCAAACGCGCCGGAAACCCCACAGGACAGTTACCCAAATACCACAGGGTCCCGGCGGACCGGAAGACCCCCGAGGCGGCGATTTCCAGCACCAGCTTGTTGACCAACGCGTGCGGGAAATCCGCCGGCGATCGGGTGACCACGGTGAACGCACCGGGGCCGCCGATGACCACCTCGCGGAAGTATCCGTCGAGGTCGTGTTTCACGCCTTCCACCTCAGTCTGCTCGAGTTGCGGGTTGATCACCAACCCGTTGATGATGATGCCGCGGGCGAGCGCCCGGTCCCGTGCCGCCGAGACCTCTTCCTCCATGCCGCGGGAATCCCGGCCGTCAGCCGAGACATCGATAACCTGCCGCGTGCCCTCGATGCCGTTGCCGTCGAACAGCAAGGAGGTGAAGTCGAGCACCCCGGTGATCGAGGTCAGGCCGCCGCGCGGCAGCGGGCTCGCCTCCACTGCGGCGGCAAAGACCAGCGCGTCGGCCCGGCTGGCGATCACGGTCCAGCCGACGGTGACCCGCTGGGTTTCCGACCATTCCACATAGGTCAGCGCCACCCGGCCCAGCGGCCCCGCCAGCATGGCGTCGATCACCCGCGGGTCGGTGAGGGCCTGGACGTATCCCGCGCGCTGCAGGTTGACCTCGCCGCCATCGATCGATGCCGAAACATCGACCGCCAGCACAAGCTCCACATCGACGTGAATATCCTGCGCCGCGGCAGGTGTACCTATCAGACCGAACAAGAAAACAGCGGCACCCAGCGATGCTTCGAGACGCCACCTTCGGCGGCTTCTCAGCACGAGGTCTTGTTTGGAATCCTCACCCTGAGGAGACTGCGAAGCGGTCGTCTCGAAGGGTCGAGCGGTGAGAAACGCTCTGGCGCATCTACGCAAGGCCGGCACGGTAGAACTCCAGCAGCTTGGCGATGACGCCGGCATAGACTTCGGGATTGCGCGGTTCATAGACCTCGGCATGGTTGATGTCCGGGATCACATGGAGTTCCTTCGGTTCACCGGCATTGGCGAACAGGGCCTCGGCCTCCTCGAAGCGGACCATCGTGTCCTTCTCGCCATGGATCAGGAGCAGCGGGCGCGGCGCAATCTGCCCCACCCAGTCCTCGGCACTGAAGCCGCAGGCGAGATCGATATTCTCGATCGGGTAGCCGTCCGGATAGGCATCCTCGGTCCGGTACATGGTCTTGAACGCCTCGCGCTCGGCCGGGCCTGGCGGCGAGACCTGCTGATAGGGCAGCCGGAGAGATTCCCCCGTCATCGCGCGGGCGACCCGGTCCGGGGCAAGTTCTGTCTGTAGTTCATCCCATTCCTCGGGCGTGCGTTTCGAACGCTGCCAGCGTTCGCCATTGCCCGGTGCACCGACTGTCGCGAGCATGGCGACGCCCGGATCGATCGCCGCCGCCCGGATCGACGCGCCGCCGCCATGGCTTAACCCCATGATCCCCACACGGGCGGCATCGACCTCGGGTCGCTCGGCCAACCAGATGCGGGCGGCGAGGATGTCGCGGACCTGTTCCGCCGGGTCAATCCGGTTGGGAATGCCGTCGCTGTCGCCGAACCCGCGGTGATAGAAATCGAGTGTGTTGAAGCCCGCCGCCGTCAGGTCGCGGACGAAGGGCGGCATGTAGGTTTCCTTGCGCCCGGTATAGCCGTGCACGCAGATGATCCCCGGGCCCACACCGCCTGCTTCCGACGACGTGAAGGTGCCGGCAAGGCGCACCCCGTCGGCATAGAATGTCGCGGGTTCGCTGCTCATCTCACTTCTCCTCGGGGACCATGTGCTTGATCGGCGGGTCGGGTCATGTCTGAATCGATTCCGTCGCGCGGACGCGCGCGCCCATTCTACAGGACCCAGGACCATGCGCACCACGACCCCCAGCCCCGAGGAGATGGAGCAGTACATCGCCCGCTTCGACGACCTGCCCGCCAACAAGGACCGCACGGCGGGTAAGATTCCGCCGGAGGCACGCGAGATGATGACCGCGCGCGCCACGCGCACCGTCATCGCGACCGTGACGGAAGACACACCGTGGGGCAACGGCGTCATCCCGGGCCCGGAGAACTTCGCAGTCGTGATCGCAGAATGCGAGGCGGGGAACGGGCCGGGCCTACACTCCCATGCCCATACGACCGAGACCTTCACCTGCCTGCAGAGCCGGTTCCGCATCGAGTGGGGGGACGAGGGCGAGCATTCGATGGAGCTCGGCCTCTACGACACCATCTCCGTGCCGCCGGGCGTGATGCGGCGGTTCGAGAATATCGGCGACGAGCGCGGCCTGCTGCATGTCACCCTGCAGGGACCGCTGCGCGATGTGGAGTTCGCACCGAGCCTGGAAGACGAACTGCGCGAGAAGTTCGGCGAAGAGGTTGTCGGCGAGCTTGAAAAGCTCGGCTACTCGTTCCGCGCCGGCCTCGACGACTAGAAAACGCAGGATCGTCATACGCGGGCTCGACCCGCGTATCTCTTCTCGGTCCGAGCCGAGATGTCCGAAGATGCCCGGATCAAGTCCGGGCATGACGGCTTTGGATACAGGTTCTCCTATTCCGCGGCGGAGACCGTAGCCTCCTCGTAGCTGGCATCGAAACGGGCGGCGAGATCCTTTCCGGTGCCCAGGACGTCTCCGGGCTTCAGGCGACCGGCGAACAACGCGTCGCGCACCCGCGCCACGATCTGCTCCGACAACGTGCCGGACGAATTGCCGCCGACCGGCAGGTCTTCGTCAGTGTCGGGATCGAGAGCGTCGATATTGGTCACGGTTGGGGCCGCCGAGAATGAGAATCATCCGCAGGCTAGCCCCGCCTTATAAAATAGTTACGATATCATCTTATAAAATCGACGTGATGAAACCGTGCCGGGCGCTGTTCGGCGGTCCTAGTAAAGCTTGTTGGCGTATTCGTCCTTGAGCCGCGCGTCGATCTCGTCGGCGTCAGCCCCATACCAATCCGCATTGATCTGCCCGAGTGTCGGGAAATCCTTCCGGTCGATGTGCTTTTCGGGATTCCACAGGTCGGACCGCACAACCGCCTTGCCGCAGTGGAAGTAGACGTAGCGAATGTCGATCACCAGGGCCGCGAGGGGCATCTTGCCGTTGGCCACCATGGTCTCGAGCAGCGCCGGGTCCGTTGAAAGCCGCGCGCGCCCGTTCAGCCGCAGCACCTCGTTCAGCCCCGGCACCATGAACAGCACCGCCACTTCCGGGTTATCGAGGATGTTGTGGAAGGTATCAGTGCGCCGGTTGCCGGGCCGGTCTGGGATCGCGATCGTGGTGTCGTCGATGATGTTCACGAAGCCCGGTGCATCGCCGCGCGGGCTGCAGTCGGCCGGCCCGTCCCCCGCAGCCGATGTCGACAGGATGCATATGGGCGACAGGTTGATGAAATTCTTGCAGTGGTCGCTGAGCTCCGGCTTTTCCTTCTCGCCGATATAGCCCTGGGGCTCCCCGTAATGAGCCACGAGTTCATCGACCGACTTGATATCTCCGTCCGGCATGGCGTCCTCCTGTGATGAGAACTGCAGCGTGTCCTGCTTGTGCCTTTCCGTCAACATTCGACGTAATCCGCGCTAGACTGATCCCATGGCTGACAAAATATTCCTCGACTACACGCAGGAAGAACTCGACCTGCAGTACACGAACCTTGTCACCGACTATGACAAGCAGACCCAGCAGGATCTGGTTGCGCGCTCAGGCGAGGTGGCAGAGGCACGCGCCAGCGCGCGCGATCTCTCATACCGCGACGATCCGGACAACCGCTTCGATCTCTACCGCGCCGGTGCCGTGGCGAACCCGGCAATCATTTTCACCCATGGCGGCCAGTGGCAGCGCGGCGGCCCCACGGCCTCGTCCGCCTGGGCCGGTGCCGCATTGGATCACGGCATCTCGTTCGTGGCCGGAACCTTCCCGATGATTCCGCGGGTGCGCCTGCCCGACATGGTGGACCACGCCACCGCACTGGTGCGTCACGTGCGCGCGAACGCGGCCGACTACGGGATCGACCCGACCCGGCTGTGCATTGCCGGACACTCCTCGGGGGCGCATCTCGCATCCTCCGTCCTCGTGCGCCTGGCCAACGAGGATGATCTCGCCGGCATCGTTTGCGGCATGACCGTCAGCGGCAACTACGATCTGCGACCCCTGATGCTCAGCTACCGGCGCGAATACCTGCAGCTCAGCGAAGAGGAGACGACCGCCCTGTCACCGCTGCTGCAGCTCGACCGGCCGCTGCCCCCGACCCTGGTGGCCCACGGCGGCGCGGAAAGCGACGAGTTCAAGCGCCAGGCCCGGACCTTCCACAAAGCCCTCACACAGAACACCGAGACCGAGCTCCTGGTGGTGCCAGACGCCAATCATTTTGCCGTTTTCGGGGGGCTCGAGGCGCCCGCGGCACCCGCTTGGTCGTTCCTGACGCGCCACCTGAAATCGTCCGGTGCGCGCGCCGCCGAGTAGAGGGGTTCGATTGCCATGATGGACAGCCTGAAAACCGGCCTCGAGACCACCGCCCGCATCACCATCGACACGGACCGCACCATCGGCTTCATGGGCGAGGATCTGCGGGTCTATGCCACACCATCGATGGTTCTCGACATCGAGCGGACGTGCAAGGACCTGCTGCAACAGCATATCGACGATAGCGAGAATTCAGTCGGCGCGCGGGTCGAGATCGATCATCTTGGCGCCACCCTGGCCGGCATGTGGGTCGATGTGTACGCCACCATCGTCGAGATCGATAGGCGACGGGTCACCTTTGAAGTGGAGGTGCATGACGAAGCCGGAGACCATGTCGGCAAGTGCCGGCACACGCGCTTCGTCGTCGACCTGGCGAAGCAAAAGGAACGCCTCGACGCCAAGCGCGCGCGCCTGGCGGACTGAACCCCGTATAAATCGGGCTGGCCGACACTGGCCAAATCGCCTCATCCTGAGCCTGTCGAAGGAGAGGCGTCGCGACCTCATGCATCGACAAGCTCAGCATGAGGTTAGGTGGGATTTACCGAATCTATTCGGCGGCCTTGGCCTCGGCCTCCGGCTCGTGGATCGCGCCCGATGAAATCAGGCTCTGGATCTCGTCATCTGCGAACCCATATTCCGCCAGCACCTCGCGGCTATGCTCGCCCAGCAGGGGCGCACCACGACGGATCGAGGTCGGGGTGGCGGAGTATTTCACCGGATGGGCGATGACGCTGTGCTCACCGCCTGTGGCCGCCGGCACCCGCTCAATCATGCCGCGCGCCTGGGTGTGGGGGTCGTCGCTCATCTCCTTGACGTCATAGACCGGCCCGGCGGGAACACCGGCCGCCTCGAGTTTCTCAAGCCAGGCGGTGGTCGTGTCGTGGCTGAGAATCTCCGTCAGGGTCTCCACCAACGCATCCAGGTTGGTCATCCGCGAGTTGCTGGTCTCAAACCGCGGATCTTCGGCCAGCTCGGGCGCACCGATCGCCTCGACGAACTTCAGCCAGGTGTTCTGGTTCGCCGCGCCGACGACCAGCGAGGTGTCCTTGGTGGGAAAGGCCTGGTAGGGCGCGGACAGAGGATGGGCCGATCCCATGGGCTGCGAGATCTCGCCCGTCGCGTGATAGATGGCCGTCTGCCAGAACGTGTGAACGATGCCGGCCTCGTAGAGCGAGGAATCCACATACTGGCCCTCGCCCGTCTCATAGCGATGGGTCACCGCCCCGAGGATGCCCACGACCGACAGAATGCCGGCGGTAATATCGGTGATCGGCGCCCCGACCTTGACCGGCGGGCGCCCCGGCCCCTCGCCGGTGATGCTCATGATCCCGGACATGCCCTGGGTGATCAGGTCGAACCCGCCGCGCTCGGCATAGGGGCCGGTGCGCCCGAATCCCGAGACCGAACAGTAGATCAGGCGCGGGTTGATCTCGTGCATCTCTTCCCAGCCGATCCCGAAATGCTCCATCGCACCCTTGCGGTAGTTCTCGATGAACACATCGACCTGCGCGATGATCCGGCGCAGGGCCGCCCGTCCCTCATCGCTCTTGGTGTTCACACCCAGACCGCGCTTGTTCCGGTTCATCATCGCAAAGGCGGCGGAATCTCCCTGCACGCCTTCGCCGAAGCGCCGCGTGTCGTCGCCCCCGGGCACGCGCTCCACCTTGATCACGTCCGCACCCATATCGGCTAGCATCTGGCCGCAAGTGGGGGCCGCCATGATGTGGCTCATCTCGATCACCTTGAGGCCATGCAGCAGGCCGGTGTTGTTGCTCATCTTTATCGTCCCTTGAACTCTGGCTTTTCCTTGGCCAGGAAGGCCCGGAAGCCGGTGTTGAAATCCTCGGTGTCGAAACAGGCGAAACCTTCTGCCTGCTCGGCCTCGGTCGGCGGCGGGCCACCGGCCAGCACCCGGTCGACGAACTTCTTGTGCCAGCGATTGACCAACGGTGCGCCCTCCGCGATCCTCCCCGCGGTTGCATAGGCCTCGTCCTCGACCTGATCATCGGGAACCACCCGGTTGACCAGGCCCTTGTCCTTCGCCTCGGCAGCGTCGAACACGCGCGCCTCGTAGAGAATCTCCAGCGCCACCGACCGGCCGACCAGGCCGACCAGCGCCTCAACCTCCGGGTGGGTCATCACCAAGCCGAGCCGGTTGATCGGCACCCCGAAGCGTGATCCCTCGCCGCAAATGCGCATGTCGCACATCAACGCAATCTCCAGCGCGCCGCCGACGCACAGGCCCTTGATCATTGCGATCACCGGGTGCTGGCAGTTGCGGATGGCGTGCATGGCATTGTGCATTAGCACGCCATAAGCGGCGGCCTGTTGCGTCGGCGGCGCGCTGGAGATTGCGTTGATGTGCGACATGCGCATTTGCGGCGAGGGAT
>MDTE01155906.1_pt1 | contig 22521 bp, 20 predicted proteins | sample 811231 | NCBI WGS metagenome assembly MDTE01 (sample SAMN05326651, study PRJNA326480) | marine metagenome | isolation source: seawater | place: Indian Ocean: Red Sea | collected 2010 | reverse complement strand
CTGTATCTCCTACTAATAAAAATGGATTTGCCGGTGCTAGTACCAAACTAGCAATAGCAACGTTTAAAGTGGCGACACCAGTCTTATTATCACCTGCTGTTGCGGTCACAGTCACAGATCCTGTTGCAAGACCCGTTGCAAGACCTGCTACTGACACTGATGCAACATCTTCGTCGGATACAGACCAAGAGACATCACCTTCGATTGGATCGCCGTTTTGGTCTACTAATTCAGCTGTAAATTGCTGAGTACTGTCAATCTGAATTGTTGCATTAGTGGGGGTTACAGTGACAGTTGTAACAGTTGGATCAGATACAGGGTCATCATCCTCACAACTTGTGAAAAGTAAAAATGGAAAAAAAGTAAATACGCTTAATACTTTTATTACAAAAGTCTTCATTTGATACTCCTTTATTATTTATTAAAAGCTTAATCTAAGTTGCAACAATAATTGATCATCCATCACATCTGGTTGATAAGGTCTATTTTGATTTCCGGCTACTAATTCTGTATCTCCGGTCTCTTCGTTAAGAATATAATATTCAAACCGAAGTTGAGCATAATTTGTAAGGTCATAACCTAATGCTAAAGTGATAAGTTCTCTGTTCCAGGTATTAGGATCTTTTAAAACAGGCCTGAAGCGCTTACTTTCAGCTTCGCTAATAAGTCCATTCCCATCGATATCCTCTACTTCAAGCAATGAAGATTCATAAGTGTTTTTATAAGGATTTAAAAATGAATCTGTTATTCTATAGGGATCAATCCTTAATTGACCATATCTAACCAGAAAAAATAATCCATCAAATACTGGAAATGACTTTGTACTTGCTTCAAAGTAAAAACCATCCCTTGGAAGAAAACCATCCTCAGAATAGATATACTCTGATCGAAGTAATAAATTCATTGCCGTGATTTCTGCTCTTCCACCATACCAAAAATGACCAACATATGCATCCTTGCTTAGTGTAGTATTTGGTTCGATATAAGTATAATCGTCAAAATCGTAATGAAGGGTTTTTTTCCAATCAGCATCATCAATAAGCTCTCCAAAATAATACCATCCTGCTAATTTCAAAGGGCCATAAGTATAATCTCCTCGCAACCCGATCTCTAGTGTTTGCCCATCAATTTTTTCACCATTATCATAAACCATCATTCTAAAGGACTTATCTTCTGCTACAGCATCGTAACCAATTGGACGTTTTAGTGCAAATGACACTCCAAGGTTTAATGAAGACATGGATTGTTCTATATCAAGATGATACTGACGGCCTTTCCAATATGATGTTCCAATGAGCGGGTATCCCTCTGTATTTTTTTTTAGAGCCACCTTTGGACGATTTTTACCAAGCTCCACAACTGTATTATTACTACTATAACGTAAAACAGTCATGTCTGCGTATGCTCCATTATCATCAAAGCGTGCGCTCAAACTGTAGCTAAGATTATCTGTATATAATAGTTTAAAGTTTAAAACACTCTTGTCAATTTGCATATAGGGGCTTCGTTGATCAATCTTTTTTAAAAACCCATCATTGTTTTGTGAATTGTACTTAGCCCCACCTTTACCCTCTACATCTATAAATTCTACCTCTGCCTCTCCAGATAATTCTATTTTTATTCCGGAAGGTATAGTAATACCTATACCGGATGTTTCATTTTCAGGATTATTTATCTGAGAGAACAGAAAAGATAGAAAAAAGAATTTTATTATTATTTTCATTAACACTTTTTTATCCTCAACTATCAAAAATAAAGTCTAATCATTAATTAGAAACTTTTTTTATATGCAAAAAATAAAAATCAATTGTTAGGATTGCGTTAGGAACAAAATAGGCTAATGCTACATTGATTAAATTATAAAAAATAAACAGTATCTTTATATGTACATTCTCTAATTTCTCTTATGATTATCTATAATAGGACTGAGTACAAAGCCCTTAGTCATCACCAATATTCAAAAGAAAAAAAACGACTACAGGTCGAACTCTTAAAACTTCAAGAGTGGATTATAAATAAAAATAAACGCCTAGGGATTGTTCTTGAAGGTCGAGATGCTGCTGGAAAAGGTTCTACTATAAAACGTTTTATTGAAAATATGATGCCGAAAGCTGTAGAGGTAATTGAGCTAGGTGTCCCCACAAAAAAGCAAGATAAAAATTGGTTTAGGACGTGGGAAAAAAGGATGCCCGAAAAGGGAAAAGTGCATTTTTTTGATAGGAGTTGGTATTCACGTGCTCTTATCCAGCCAGCGATGGGTTATTGTAAGGAAAATCAATACAAGTACTTTATGAAAAAAGTCAATAAATGGGAGAAGAAACTACTAGATGATGACATAATACTCATCAAGTTTTATCTTTCCATCACCAAAGAGAATCAAGAATTGAGATTTCATATTCGCGAGAATAGTGCACTAAAGTATTGGAAATTATCTCCAAATGATTGGAGAGCTCATAAAAAGTGGCAGATTCTCACCAAATTTAAAGAACAAATGTTTAGAAAAACATCCACGCCTGAATCTCCTTGGGTAATCATTAACTCAGATAATAAGATGATTGGTAGGCTAAATGCCATGAGATATGTTCTTTCACATCTTGAATATGAACATAAAAAGATTCTTAAGCCAAAAAAATGGAGTAAAGAATTACCAACATATGAAATAAGGATAAATAACGTACCATTTGAAAACTTAAATAAAGACCAATATGATGTTTTGCATAAAATAAAAACGAATGAGTAGTAAAATAAAAACATCTGGTGGTATTGTAATCAAAAATGATAAAATTTTATTTATATATAAAAATGGAAAGTGGGACCTTCCAAAAGGAAAACTAGAAAAAGGAATAAATAGTAAAGACACTGCTATTATTGAGATAAGTGAAGAAACTGGATTACCTAAAAAAGAGCTGGTTATTCTAAAAAAATTAATTCCCACTTATTATCATAAAAACATTAATGGAACAACGATAGTAAAAAAAACTTATTGGTATTTGGTGGAGTTTACTGGCAATGTTAACACACCTCTGGTCCCAGATACTCATGAAGGTATAACAGAGTGCAAATGGTTTTCATTAGATGAAGTAGACCCTCTTATTAAAGGAAGCCACAATAGAATTAAATATCTTATCGCATTTTTTCTAGAGATGCCATATTACAAGAAGTATAGGAAGCAATTGGTTTCTACTTAATCAATTAATAATTCTTTGTATAAAAGATAGGATGACCCATTATTTTCATTATCTGTCATCAGTATTAATCCTTCCTTACTAAAAACAAAACCTTCAACCTTTTGATTCTGAAATGCAGCACCAATATTAAACTTTTTTGCTAATTCAAATTCACCTCCAGGCGAGACTTTACCAATTTTATATATTCGCGTTTCAAATGGGCCATCATCTCCCGGATCAGATGTTGCGGAGGTCCAGAGATTGCCATCTGCATCAAATCCTAGGTCAGCTATGTTGCGCCGGTAATTAACCGGTTCGGAGACATAGAACATATAGGTAGTTACATTTTCTATTCTATCTTTTGACGTATCATAATCACCAAAAAACAATGTTGAATTTCGTTCATTCGAACCTCTATCTCCATAAACAATTTTTATTTTTCCTTTTCTTGCTTCCAATAAGGCAAGACCTTCAAGGTTCATCTCATTTGATAATTCGGGTAGTTGGAATTGATTTAGTAAAGAAAACGAACTATCCTTAAAAAAGATTCTGAAACATTTACCACTGCTTTCCATAGCAATAAATTGATTATCTGTTCCAGGTATATAAGATAAAGCCTCTAAATCAAAGGGAAGATGATCAGTTGGCCAGAGTATTGATTTTAAACCTTTATATTGATTGACTAAACTTATTCTAGGTTGATTTTCATTTTTGTTGTCATGAACCACAAACAATTTTTCATTACAGATAGCAGTCCCGCTAACTGCATATTCACGCGCATTATCTAGGGTTATCCAATCTGTATTGCTGTATAGTTGATTAAATAATAGTAAAATCTTGAATATGTTTAATTTTGGTATCATTAGAAGACCATTTTAATTATCACCTATATTGAACATAGCCTAAAACAGTTTATAATTCACAATATTTATTAGCACAAAATAATCTAAAGATTTATTTTAATTAAGCCACTTTATTATCTTTTGTAAGTTTAGAAAAACACAAAACTAGTAATGAGAAAAATAGCCTTGTAAGTATAAAACTCCTCTTTCACATTGCGTATTTATTGTCAGGTAACGAAGCACTTTTTAACCTTGCTACCATTTATATGTTTGCTGTAATCATAAAATAGAACAATGATAAAATATTATTTTCAGAGTTAGGGTTATAAAAAATCAAACCACACTCAGAAAACAACTCGTTACTTATTCTATTCTTTATTACTATATCAAGTTCGTTACCGTATTGTACTGAAAAGACACCACTATTAAAATTATGGAAAGCTATCAACAAATCGGTTTTTTCTCTTATGTTGAATTTGCCTTTAATATTGAACTCTTTAAGTCCTTCGTGGTCATGACCAAAATATTTTTTATGTAAGGTATAATCATAATAACCATGGTGTTTGTGACGTGCGCCAAAAAATTTAGAAAACCCTTCAAGGTTTTCAGTATCTGGGTCATCTCCAGAAACGAGGTCTGTTCCTATTGAGAGTTCTTTAAAAAATACATTTTCTTTTTTTCTATATCCAAAATTTATTGATGTTATGGTTGATGAAATTATTTCTCCAGTTTGGTATGCATACTCACTTTCTAAAAAAATACTCTTATTTTGGATGTCTACACGGCCACCAAAAATATCATAAGAAGAATATAAAGAACTGTCCTTGTACGATATTATATATGGTTCAAGTAGTATTTTACGGTTTCCGTTAAATATTCTTGGGATGCTCAAATAGATACCACCTAAAACATTATCTTTCTTATCATTTTTGTAAAAATCTTTTGATTCTGTGATTGGAAGAGAAAATATAGACAAATCACCATTCATGATTTTTCTTTTAATTAGAATCCCTTCAAAACTTCTCCCAATATTATTCCAGTTGTTTTTAGCAATTATTCTTTGGTTACCAATTCCTAATTCAAACCTACCTATTTGAATGTTTTGGCTTTTTGTATTAAAATGAAAATATACTTCATGGAAAAAAACACCTTCTGAATTATTAGTGATTCCTGCATTATTGATTGGATTTCCCAATATCCGTGAATCTTGTAACTTAAAATGACATGAAATATTTTTGGTAATGAGGTCAAGCCCGAGTCTTGACCTCATTTCGGAAAATGAAGAAACATAGCTATCTTGTAGAAAAGAACTTTCAGATTCTGCTTTTAAGCGCCACCGGATATTTGCTGTCCAATTATATTTTGCGCAAAGTACATTTTCAAAATGTATTAAGAATAGAATACCAAAAACATAGTATAAAAAAAATGATTTCATAGGTTGTATTTAAATGTCAAAATTATTTGGGGTTTTATATCCTATATAATCATAAGGATTAAGCATAGTTGTTGATATGTTCTTCAAATGGGCACCTATTCTTTTTAGATATCTTGCATAAAGTACAACGGAAGCTGCTTGACTACCATCTTTAAATACATGGTTACCTGAGATGCAATTATTTACAATCTTATCGGAGGTTCCTGCAAGAGACTTACCATATGTTTTTAATATCTTTTTTGCCATTTGAACATCGTTATTTTCTATAGATTTAATTACATTTATAAACATTAAATGAATCTGCTCTTCAATTTCCTTTAGAGGAGTTAAAAGCTTTTCTGCTATAAGAGGTTTTGGGTAATGTATTGCAAGGTCTAGAATGTTCTTTGTATAATCCCCTAATCGTTCTACATCTACTACAATGGAAAGCAGTACTAGACCATTAGGGATATCCTGTACGTTTTTTGAAACTGAAAAATGGGTAACAACTTTTTTTCGAACACTTTTATGAAAATTGTTTATCTCGCGATCCCTTTTTTTAAGTTTTTTTAACTTTTTTGTTTTTTCACCTTCTCTTAGATGAGTTATCGCATTATCAAACATTTCATTAGAGATAAGCATCATCTTATATGACTCGTCCCATGCTTGTGATAGTAAATCTTCAGATTTCCAAAGAGAAGTAAGTTCTTTAAAAATAGCCATAATATGTTATTCCTATTATTATTTAGAATGTTATGTTTTTAATAAAATAATTGATAGCGGAAGAAGAATAAAAAATATTGCAAGATATAAGACTGGGACTAGTTTGTTTTTTACAGCTTTATCAGAAATAAGCATAGCGCATTTTATAGGGATCTCTCTTAAAAAAGGTATCCCATATATTACTGAAATCCCAGCAATGTTAAATAATAGATGGCTTATTGCAGCAATTAAAGCAGATACTGTCCCAGTCAAAGCAGCCAAAAGAGCAGTTACAGTCGTTCCTATGTTTGCACCAAGTGTAAAGGGGAATATCTGCCGCAGTGTTAATACGCCAGCTCCAGCAAGCGGGACTACCAGCGAGGTTGTAATCGATGAACTCTGTACCAATATTGTGAGTAGCACACCAAAAAACAGAGCTCTTATTGCCGTCTTAAAAATATACTGATCAAAAAATGCTTCAATTTTCTTTAAGACCAAACTTCGGAGAAGTTTAACCAAAGAATAAAGCATGATAAAAGTTATTGAAACACTTAGAGTAAGGTATATAATATTATTATCAAAACTAAATTGCTCTATAAACTTAGCACCACTTTTGACTGCTATTTTAATTGGACTCTTAGATTGCAAAACATCAATATTATGTATTTTACCAAACAACAAAGACGCAAACCATTCAGCTGAACGCTGTATACCATGAAATAACATTTCTAGTGGGAATAATATCAGCACAGCTAACACGTTAAAGAAATCATGTACTGTAGAAGCTGCAAAAGCCCTTTTGAATTCATTCCCTCTATTTATGTGTCCAACAGAAACAATAGTATTTGTGACAGTTGTACCAATATTTGCACCCATAATCATTGGCACGGCACCAGATAGAGATAAAGCACCACTACTCACCATTCCAATAATTAAAGAGGTTGTTGTGGATGAACTTTGAAAAAGGACGGTGGAAAATACGCCTATTGATAATGCTATAATTGGATTGCTAGTTGCCATAAATATTGATTCAGCTACACCAGATCCCATTTGTTTAATTGAAGAAGACATACCATTAATTCCGACAAGAAACAAATAGAGAGCAACTATTATTCCTGAAATTTTAAAAAGAGATTTTGCAAATTCTTTATTCATATGCTAGCAATCTATTTTAATTAACTTTCATTAGGGTAGTGTTAGTAAATATCTGGATTCAGGTTATCGATAAAACTATTTTACTCGGTAATACTTTTCATATGAAATTACAATCAATGTTTAAAACACCTAGTACCTGTGAAAATCATTGAAAAACCATAGTCGTTGCAAGCATCAATTACCTCTTGGTCTCTAATGGAGCCCCCAGGCTGCATAATGGTGCTTATACCTGAATCTTTTATTGTATCAATACTGTCTCTAAATGGGAAAAAAGCATCGGAGGCTAGTACAGCTCCTTTTACATTAACGCCTCCTTTCCTAAGTGCCATATGAACAGCATCTACTCGACTTACCTGACCGGCCCCAAGTCCAATGGTTGTATTGTTTTTTGCAATCAATATCCCATTTGATTTTGTATGTCTGAGCACTTTCCATGTAAATAAAGCAGTCTCAATCTCTTCTTCAGAGGGCTCCCTTTTTGTTACAACGGTTAGATTTTCTTTTGTTAAAATCTTTGTATCTGTATTTTGGACAAGAAGACCTCCATCAACATTTCTAACTTCGATTTTTTTCTCTCGTTTTTTGAATTCTCCAATCTCTAAGACCCTAAGATTTTTTTTCTCCTTAAAAATCTCTAAAGCTGCTGGCTCAAAACTTGGGGCTAGTACAATTTCAACAAACACTTTTGATATCGCAGTAGCAACTTCTTTTGTGCAACCTCGATTAAATGCTATAATTCCTCCAAAGGCAGATAAAGAATCTGCATTAAAAGCCCTCTCGTAAACATCAAGAAGGTCATTTCCAATAGCAACACCGCATGGATTTGCATGTTTCACTACCACGCAGGCCATCTCTTCAAATTCTCTTACGCATGCAAGAGCACCATCTGCATCCATTATATTATTGTAGGACAATTTTTTCCCTTGATGGATTATTGCGTTCAAGATATTTGGTTCTTTGTTCCCAGGAATCACATAGGATGCAGCTGATTGATGAGGGTTTTCCCCATATCGCATGTCAGAATGTTTTTTAAAAGTTAATGATAGATTTTCAGATAGCTTTTGATCCTTAATGTATCCATGTATGATGGTATCATATTGTGCAGTGTGTCCAAATGCCTTAGCAGAAAGAACTTTTCTTGTTTGAAACGATATTTCTTGATTGCCTTTTAGTTCGTTTGTCACTGATAAATAGTCATCCGTATCTACCAGAACTGTAACCCAGCCTAAATTTTTTGCAGCAGACCGAATCATAGTTGGACCACCAATATCAACGTTTTCAAGTGCCATTGCCAAATCACAATCACTCTGGGAAATGGTTTCAGAAAATGGATAAAGATTGCATACGACTAAATCAATCCAATCAATTTTATTTTGGGTTGCTTCTTCTTCATGTTTATTTCTTAATCCGAGGATACCACCCTCAATAAGCGGATTTATAGTTTTTACCCTGCCATCCATTATCTCCGGGAAATTAGTGTATTCACTTACATCTTTTACTATTACCCCAGCATCTTTTAGTGTTTTTGCTGTACCGCCAGTTGATAAAATTTCTACACCAATTCTTTCTAGCTGCTGAGCAAGTTCTACCACTCCAGTTTTGTCAAACACCGAAATTAATGCGCGGTTTATTTTTATTGGTTCTTTATTTAAACTCGGATTATCTATCATTTCTTTTTATAACCGCCAGTGTTAAACGACTTTTGCATACTACATCGCCCTCTTGATTTTTTATATCAATATCCCAAACCTGCATAGTTCTACCAATTCGTATTGCTGTGGATTTCCCAAAAACCCATCCAGTTTTTACTGATTTAAGGTGGCTTGAGTTAAGTTCAATTCCAACCACAGAATATTCTTTTAAATCAACACGTTTCCCTGCGCCTATACTACCGAGTGTTTCAGCAAATGCAGCGTTTGCCCCACCGTGCAAAAGACCGAAAGGCTGTTTTGTTCGATTATCGACTGGCATTTTTCCAGAAACGTAATTCTCGCCAAAGTCTGTTATTTCAATCCCAAGGACTGACATCATTGTCCCTTGAAAGCTATTATTTACCTTTTTTATAATACTTTTTTTATCCATTGTTTGCAAACATTGGTATAGCTTCTAAGAAAGCTTCTCCTTCTAGGTTTTGGACTTTTGATTTTAAAGACTCCACAGTATCATTTGAATTAACGTCACATCTCTTCTGTATAATAATTGGGCCACCATCCACCTCATCTGTCACAAGATGAATCGTACAACCAGTTTCCTTGTCATTGTTTTTTAGGACTTCCTCATGGATATTTTTATCCATGCCACCAGCATATTTAGGAAGGAGAGAGGGGTGGACGTTTAAAATCTTACCAGCCCAGTTATTGCAAAAATTTGAAGACAAAATCCTCATAAATCCAATTAAAAGAATTAAATCAACATTATACTTTTTAAGAACAATTGTCATTTCGGAATCAAAATCTTCTCGAACCCTTCCTTTATGGTCTATAAAAACGCTTGGTGTATTATGCTTCATAGCCCTTTTTAATATATATGAATCACTTTTATTTGATATTACCACTGACACCTTTGCATCTAGCTTGCCTGCTTTAATTGCATTAAATATTGACTGCAAATCAGTTCCATTTGTGGAGCCTAAAATTCCTAGATTAATCATCTTAATGATTTCATGTGTTTAATGCGCTTTCTGACTAAATCATCTTTTCCAATGTCTTCCCTATGGTAAAGAGGGCCATCTACCTTTGATATTTCTTCTTCGGCTATTTTTTCTGCTTGAGATATGGATTTTGATATCCCTACCATCGCAACGGTCCTGCTACCGGCCTCAATAAGGTGGCCATCTTTAATGTCAACAGATGCAAAAAATAAAGAACCTTTATTTGAAACAGCCGTGACATCAATTTTTTGCCCTTTTATAGGCTTATCGGGGTATCCTACAGGCACCGCATATTTGCATACAGTGGCTTTACTATCAAACTTGATACTTAATTTATTAAGAGTGCCTTTCCCTATTGAATTAAAAATATCAATGATATCTGTTTGTAGGATAGATAATACATTCATTGCTTCTGGATCTCCCAACCTGGCATTATACTCAATTAATTTTATGCCATTGGCAGTTGCCATGAAACCTCCATAGAGTATTCCTTTATATCCTTCACCAAACTCTTTTTGTAAGGCTTCTGCGGTTTTTTCATTTATCATTCTAGCATTCGTTATATCATTTTCGTTAAGAAATGGTAGGGAGTGGTTAGCGTCAGAGTAAGTACCCATTCCGCCTGTATTAGGACCGGTGTCTCCCTCATATGCTCTCTTGTGATCTTGGACAGCCGGCATGTGTTTTAATTCTTTACCATCGCAAAAACTCATGAGAGAGAATTCTTCTCCAATAAACTTTTCTTCAATTACAAAACGGCTACCTCTATTTACCAACTCTTCACAATGTTCTAAAGCTTTTTTTTCTGATTGTAAGTGTTCTCCTGACACCTTAACACCCTTTCCACCTGCTAGTCCATCATACTTAACAACAAAACCTTCTCCAAGTACATTTAAAAATTCTTTCACTCCATTCATTGAGTCAAAGATTTGATACATGGGAGCACCAGGGATTTTATACTTCTTTTGCAAGTTTCTTGTAAAAGACTTTGATGTCTCAATTTGCGCAAGTTTTTTTTTGGGTCCGATTACATTTAAACCGTGTTTATCTAAAAGGTCTGCAACTCCTTCGCTTAATGGATTTTCTGGTCCTATGACCGCAGTGGAGCATTCCATATCCTTAGCAAAGGCCAATACTTTTTCAGGGTTATTAATATCCCCAACCTGAAAAGCTGAACAAGTAGAGATTATCCCGGGATTATTATTTGATCCCAGGCAAAACAATTCATGTGGTCTATTAGATTTAGATATTGAGTGGCATATTGCATGCTCTCGAGCTCCGGATCCAACAACCAATATTTTTTCTTTATTCATATTTAAAGCAGATTTATCTGTTTGAATCAAGCCTGCTTTTTTCGAGACTAATTAAAAACTCTTTGGTTACTATTCCCACATTATAGTTTCCAGTAAAAACTGAATCTTCAAATCTCTTTATTTTTGGATTTCCAATTTGTGCGGCCATCTTTAAATCTTCAAGATTTTGATATATAAGTTCATCGGCACCAATAGCCCTTTTTATTTGAGCAACAGTTCGTTTATGTGCAATCAGTTCTTTGGTTGCGGGCATATCTATACCGTAAATATTCTGAAATCTTACAGGAGGAGAAGCTGATGCAAAATACACCTTTTTGGCACCACCATTTTTTACCATCTTAATAATTCGCTTTGAAGTATGACCCCTGACAATGGAATCGTCAACTAAAAGAACATTTTTATTATTGAACTCAATATCTATGGGATTCAACTTTTGTTTTACTGTACGCTTTCTGAGGTTTTGCCCTGGCATTATGAAGGTTCGCCCTATGTATCTATTTTTCATAAATCCTTCTCTGTACTTTACGCCTAGCTTGTATGCAACCTGCATCGCGGCTGTTCTGCTTGTGTCTGGGATAGGGATTACAACATCAATGTCTAAATTGCTATATTCATTTTTGACTTTTTCTCCGAGAAAATCCCCCATTCGCAGTCTTGTTTTGTGTACTGAAATTGAGTCTATGCTTGAATCTGGACGAGAAAAGTATACAAACTCAAATAAACATGGCAGATGCTCACTGCCCCTGTTTATCCACCTTTTAAACAATTCACCGTTCTCATTAATTATAATAGCTTGGCCTGGGGAAACGCTAGACAAAACTTCAAATTCTAATGCCGTAAGTGCGCTGCTTTCAGACGCTATCATGAAAGAGTCTTTTCTTTTCCCTATGGAAAGAGGTCTTATCCCATTTGGGTCCCGAAATGCAACGAGACCTATTCCCGCTACAAGCATTGTTACGGCATAACCTCCTTGACATTTTCCAAATACGCCCTTCAAAGCTTTATAGATGTGCTGATTGGTTAGTTTTCGAAAGTTTGTTTTGTATAGTTCGTATGCAAATAGATTTAATAGAACTTCTGAATCTGAGTTTGTATTGAATTGGCAGAAGTGTGTTTTTACAAGACCTTCTCTGATTTCTTCGCTATTGATTAGCGTACCATTATGGGCAAGAGTGATGTTCACTGGATTTGCCGTATGGAAAGGCTGGGCTTCACTAACATCACCTGACCCAGCTGTAGGATATCGAACATGTCCTATCCCAATATTCCCAACAAGATGAGAGTACGATACCTCTTGTTTGAAAGCCTCTGTTACAAGACCTAGTTCTTTTTGCAGATGCATTTTGGAACCATCCCAAGTGGAAATCCCAGCTGCATCTTGTCCTCTATGCTGTACCTGGATAAGGCCATCATATATTTCACTACAAACGTCGTTACTACTTTTATAAATACCTACGATGCCACACATTATAATTGATCAACTATGCCTGAGGCTATACCAACGTAAGACCTTGGGCTTAGTTTTAGTAGGGTTTTCTTGTTATCCTCTGACAATTTTAATGACTCTATAAATTTTGCTATTGATTCTGCACCTACTTTTTCGCCTCTGGTCATATCTTTTAATTTTTCATAGGCCTGTAAATCACCCTCTTTTCTGAGAATCGTTTGAATAGCCTCCCCAAGAACCTCCCAATGAAGGTCTAGTTCGTATTCCATTTTACTCTTATTAATTGTAATCCTAGAAAGGCCTCTGGAGATGTTTTTTAGGGATAAGTAAGAATATCCAAGCGCCATTCCCTGATTTCTTAAAACAGTAGAGTCCGTAAGGTCTCTTTGCATTCTTGATATCGGTAGTTTTTGAGCTAGGTGGTTAAGTAATGCATTTGAAATCCCCAGATTTCCTTCTGCATTTTCAAATTGAATTGGGTTAATCTTGTGAGGCATTGTTGAAGAACCAACCTCACCAGCTACTTTTTTTTGAGAAAGGATGCCTCTACTTATGTACATCCATAAATCCTCACAAAGATCTTTTAGGATGGTATTCGTTCTCACAATCTGATGGAAGCTCTCTGCCACGCTATCATGAGGTTCGATTTGTGTAGTCACTGTGTTGGGCTTTAGCCCAAGTGACTTTACAAATCTTGAAGTAAATCGAATCCAATTCACTTTAGGATACGCAATGGTATGTGCCGACCAGGTTCCTGTTGCTCCACCAAGTTTTCCCAGAAGCATGTGTTTTTTTAATTGAGAAATTTGTCTCTCCAACCTTTTGTAGAAAACCACCATTTCTTTACCAAATGTAGTTGGTGTTGCGGGCTGTCCGTGGGTTAAAGATAACATGGGGACTATTCGATACTTTTTTGCCATTCTCCTTAGTTCACGGTGTGTGTTAACGAGCGTAGGAATGTATATTTGTTTCAGTGCATGGCTCCACATTAGAGTATAGGAAAGATTGTTTACATCTTCAGATGTAAGGGCAAAGTGAATCCACGGATGCAATGAAGTCTTGCAATGTTTCTGGATATAGTACTCTATTGCTTTGACGTCATGGTTTGTATCTGATTCAATATCCTTAACCAACTGAGCAGAGCTAATATCAAACTCTTGGTACGCTTTTCTTAAACTTTTTTGTTCTCTCTTGCTTAAGGGTGGGAGTTCGGTTATCTTTTTTTCATGACTTAGTGCAATGAGATATTCAACTTCAATATAAATCCTATACCGCATAAGTGCGGCTTCAGAGAAATATGCATTTAGTTCTTTAACACTACTACTGTAGCGACCATCTAATGGAGATAAGGCTCCAAGTGCGTTATGCACCTAGTATCCGTTTTGCTGCCAAAGCACAATTTCCCGGATCAACAACGGTAAGAACCGGGGTATTGCTCGGCATTTGCAATGTAGAGTGTATGTTTACCAACATATCAGCTTTGTCGGAAAAAGGTGGACATCCAATAGTAGGAAATTCAGAATTTGCAGCTACAAAACCAGACAGGGCATTTGATCTTCCAGCAATGGTGATATATACAATGTTTTCTTTGTTTTTATTAGCGTTTAATATGTCTAAGACTTTCAAAGGTTCTTTGTGAGCAGATGCTGCGTGTTGCTCCCATTCTATTCCAAAACTATCAAGATTATCAGTTATTTTTTTTGCATGAGGTTCATCTGACGTGGAACCCATTATGATTACTACTTTCATTATAAGCCCTCCATGTTTTCATTAATTCTATTGTGAATTGATTTTCCTGAATCTGGGAATGGGAAAAGCCCTCCCGTTATAGTTTCATATAAATATATATATCTACTAGAGAGTTCAACTACTAAATCCTCTGGGGCATCAGGAAGAGTACTGTCGTTATAAGGGTCACAGTTATCAACAAACCATAATCGTAGAAACTCTTTATCAATGTTTTGTGGTTCAAGGCCTGAACTCATTCGGTCTTGATAAGAATCAGCAATCCAGTATCGACTAGAATCTGGAGTGTGTATCTCATCGATTAATACAATATTGCCATCCATATCACGCCCCATTTCGTATTTAGTGTCTACTAAAATCATTCCGTTTTCAGAAGCTTTTTTTTGACCAAACGCAAATAACTCAAGAGCTTTTTTACTACAATACTCCCAATCTTCTTTTTTCATCCACCCTTCATTAATAATATCTTCGGGAGATATAGGCCTATCATGGTCTTTTTCTTTTGTGGTAGGGGTTAACATGTTTTCATCAAGTTTTTGATTTTTTATTAGGCCATCTGATAGTTTATTCCCACAGTATTCACGATCACCTTTTTTGTATACAGTCCAAAGTGAGGTACTAGTACTTCCCGTTATATAACCCCTTACTACAAATTCTATTGGAAAAACCTCACATTTTTTTGCTATAGTTACATTTGGGTCTAAAATATCAATTACATGGTTTTTTATTATTCCTTTCGTTTGGTCAAACCACCAAGCACTTGTAAGGTTTAGAACCTGACCCTTGAAAGGAATTGATGCAAGGACCCTGTCAAATGCGCTCTGTCTATCAGTGGTAATAAGTGCAATTTTATCACCAAGGTCATATTGGTCTCTGACCTTTCCAGTTTTTTTTATTCCATTTGAAAGGGAGGTGTTGGTTAAGGTGTTATTTATTTCCGCCTTGATACGGTCTTTGTAGTGTTCAGTTGATTCTATAGCATTCATGAGATATTTGGTTAAATAGTATGTTTGTTTCTAAAACTTCATTAATAATGGTTTCGATATTACCGCGTTTCGATGATAGATTCCACACTACACCACGTTTTAATTTAACAAGACCTTGTACTTGAAATCTATCTGTCAAAGACTCTTTTTTCAATCGTTCATGCATATCTTCTTTTTGGCGTACTAGAATAGATATGGTTTTATCATTTCTTTTAATTTTGTCAAGGTATTCTTTATTTGAATTATATAATTCACCTGAGGCTTGTATCTTATTCAAGATATTATCTTTTTCTCCTTCTGTTGTGATTTCCCAATGTGTTTGTCTTGTCAGCACTATATCATAGCCAAGTTTGTTTAATGAATTTTGAACTGAGGAGGCCTCATTGTCCGTGATAATCATGTTGACAACCCATTGAGCGCATGATTCATCGGCTTTATAATTTTTTAATTTAATTTTTTCATGATTGTGTTTAAGAACATGGTTTGTAGTGGGATAATTTTTTTTAATAAAATCTTTCATTGAAGAAAAAATCAAATCACCATTTTTTGTTCTCTCGGGGTGAGGCATCATTGCCATGATGTTTCCTCGATTATTGCATACTGCTGCAAGGTTGTATATTGAACCGTTAGGGTTGATAGGAAACTCATCCAATATTTCACCCTTTTCATCGCAATATCGATAGACGGTCTGATTATTTGCAATGATTTTATTCAATAAAGATTTAGTCATCACGAATCTTCCTTCACCATGCGCCAAAGGAATTTTAATTATTTGTTCTCTTTGAAGATTACCAGTAAAGGCACATCTGTTTGATGCAGCGGACATTTTAAGGTGTACCCATGTATTGTAATATCCAACCCCAATCACATTCCCATTTCTCACTCTTTTATTATCTGTAAGAGCCATTCCAACTTCGCCATTTTCCAATCCTGGTATCATTCCACTTTCTACTAGAATTTGAGCACCGTTGCAAATACCTAAAATTGGTTTACCCTTGTTTGATTCTATCTCTAATTGTTTCATAATTGGGTCTAGGGCGGCTATTACACCAGCTCTAGACCGGTCTTCATAAGAAAAACCGCCTACTATAACATAGCCACCTAAAGTCGATAGTTTTTTGGGATTATGATTCCATAAAAACTCTATTGGCTGCATACCTGCTCGGTTACAAGCCATAAAAGTCTCTCTTTCTGTGTTTGAACCAGGGAATTGAATTATTCCTATCTTGATGTCAGAGTACGTTGACATTATCCTATTTTAATTTCTCCATTTCCACTCACTATTTCTCCTATTTTAAAGATAGGCGAAATGTTCTTAAGAGCCTTAGAAATAGCGCTAACATCTTGTTTGCTAATAATGAAAATCATGCCTATTCCCATATTAAATGCTCGGAACATTTCATCTTCTGAAACTCCCCCAATAGATTGTATTGCATTAAACACCTCCAAAACTGGCCAAGAACCTTTTTGTATCGATGCTGCACATCCATTAGGTAATATTCTAGGAAGATTTTCAATAATTCCACCTCCGGTAACATGAGCAATGCCGTGTATATCAATTCTTGCATCTAGAATGGAAAAGAGATGGTTTGTATAGTTTATATGTGGTTCTAAAAGAGTTAACCCAATTGAGTTTTGAAGCTCTACAATTTTGTCTTTTACATCATGACCACCAATCTCAAAAAAAACTTTTCTGGCTAATGAGTACCCATTTGTATGGAGACCATTTGATGGAAGACCAATTATGGCATCACCTGCCTCTATGCTCTCTCCGGTAATAATCTTTTCTTTTTCAACAACACCGGTTATGACGCCAACCAAATCATGTTCACCAGGAAGATATGTGTCTGGCATCTCTGCAGTTTCTCCACCAACCAACGAGACATCAGTATCTTTGCATGCTTTAACCATTCCAGAGACTATTTCTTTTACCACGCTTGGTTTTAATTTATCATTTGCAATATAGTCAAGAAAAGTTAGAGGTTTGGCCCCCATTACCAGTATGTCATTTGCACATGCGCTCAAAAGATCAATGCCTATGGTATCAAACTTATTCAGCTTTCTCGCAATTATCGTTTTGGTGCCAACTCCGTCTATGCTCTGGACCATGACTGGATTTTGATATTCATCAAGAATAGGTTTTAAATCATACAAAGAACCAAAACCACCTATTCCTGTTAGCACGTTTTTTGTAAAAGTAGATTTAACACCGTCTTTAATTAGATTAACCGCTTTATTTCCAGCATCAATATTTACTCCTGCTGACTGGTAATCTATTTTTTTCATCGCTTTTGTATCTCCAACGTTTAGAAGCTAATTATAGTTTTTCTCTGAGACCATTTTCCCATCTATCTTTTGCTTCATGTACTTTAATCTTGATTGTTTCATTCAGCTGAATGTAGTCACCACCAGTTTCTCCAATCTTCAAGGCATTTAAACCATGAGTCTTAAAAACCTTTTTTACGCATTCAGTATTTCCCTTTTTTGTTTCAATTACGAAGCCCCCTGTTTCAGAAAACAATGTTTTATGAACTTGGAGATTACCAGGTATTTTTACTAAACAACCAATGTTTTTGCTAAAAGTCATTTCCGCAATCGAAGTTGCAATTCCACCATCTGATATGTCATGACATGAAAGAACGAGACTTTTTTCTGCACAATCCGTAATAGCAAATATTTGACTCCGTACTTCAACAAAATCTGGTTTTGGAACGTTTGCCCCAAGTTCACCTAAAAGTTGGTAGTAGATAGAACCGCCGAGCTCATCTCTTCTTTCTCCCACCATTAGAATATCAGAATCAGAGGATTGAAAATGCATTGGTAGTACATAATCAATATCTTTAATTCTACCAAGGCAACTCACAATAGGGCTTGGGGGGATTGGACCATTTTTAGATTCATTATAGAAGCTTACATTCCCGGCAATAACTGGAGTTGGGTCTGATGGACTATCCTTGAGAGTTATCGCATTACAAGCCTCCGATATTCCACGAGTCCCTTCAACAAATTCCCACATTTGTTTTGGCTTTTCTGGATTACCATAGCAAAGACAATCTGTGATAGCGTGGGGTGTAGCTCCTACGGATGCAACATTTCGCATCGCTTCTACTACAGCATTTACACCTCCCCAATATGGACTAACCATTGAATATCTTGGATTGTGATCTGTAGATAATGCAATCCCTGTCTTACGTATTTCTTTAGGGTAATTAGTGGAATTGAAGGGAGTTAATACACCTGCATCTGCAACCCCAGATTCCACATGCACCCTCCCTTGTACTTGTTTGTCATATTTCTCAAAAACAGGTTCTCTGCTAGCAATGTTTTCGTGACCTAGAATTTCTAACAATATTTTCCCAAGATCTTTAGGCAAAGAAATCTCTGGTTCAGAAAAAGAGGGGTTTGGATTTTCAAATAGTCTATCATATAAAAACCCTCGAGTTACCTCTTTTGCAGAAGCGTTTACAATCTCCTCTCCATCATTGTGTACCACGTATTGTCCGTCATCACGTATTTTCCCAATTACAGATGCTTTTGCACCTTTGCTTACGCTAGGGAGGTCAAATACTTTATTATAATGATTTAGTATGGTTGGAGTGATGTTAGGAGGGCAGACCCACATAAATCTCTCTTGAGTTTCACTACATAAGTAAACAGAAGGGTGTAGCCCGTCCATACCAATATGAATTTTATTCATCCAGACTTCTGAACCAAACCCCGACGTCTCTGCTAATTCTACACTGGCACATGCTACACCGCCAGCCCCAAGGTCTTTAAATCCAACCTTGTCAATTAGGTTCTCTTCTTTTAGAAGTTTAAAAAGAGCATATGATGATTTTAATAGATGTCTTTCAAGAAATGCGTTTGGCTCTTGCACTGCTCCTTTATTTTGATCTTGCTTTTCTTCTTCTAGCTCTAGTGATGCAAAGCTCGCTCCGCCAAAACCACTGTTGTCCGTTGGTTTTCCAACAAGAATAAGGTCGTAATCATTTGCATTCTCTGGCGCGTAGGAATGAATTATATGGTCTTCCCGGACTATGCCAAGAGTTACTAAGGTCACGAGACAGTTTTCATTGTATCCTGCATTATAATATAGATCCCCTCCGATGTTTGGTATCCCTAGCGGGTTTCCATAGCCGGCCACCCCAGAAACTACGCCATCATGTATCCACTTTGTTTTATTGTTGTAGATATCACCAAATCGAAACGAGTCGGTACATCCAATTACTTCTGCGCCCATACACATGACATCACGTACATTTCCACCAACTCCGGTAGCAGCTCCTTCATATGGAACAATTTGTGATGGGTGGTTGTGTGATTCATGGCTCATTACAACGCACCATCGATTTCCTTCAGCATCTTTTGCGACTGAAACAACTCCAGCATCTTCCTTTGCACCCAATACTACATCTGGTCCCTCTGTGGTAAATTGCTTTAAATGTTGGCGACTACTTTTATAACTGCAGTGTTCGGATCCTTGTATAGAAAACAAAACCAATTCTGAAATTGATGGTGCTCTACCAAGCATTTCATTTTGAATTTTTAAAGCTTCCTGAGGTGTAATTGAGATATTCAGCTCAAGGAGTTTCTTTTGGATTTTTTCATTGGATAACCCTGAAAAATCAACAATTTCTTTTGTAAAGTTCACTATCTTAAAATTGTTTCATGGCGCTGCGGGCCTACGGATATGAGCTGGATTGGACAGTCAATCTGACTTTCAACAAATTTGATATACTCCTTTAAAGTGTCTGGCAAAGCGTCAAACCCTTTTTCCCATATTTTGTCCGGGAGGTCGCTCCACCCAGAAAGGGATTCGTATACCGGTTTAGCTAGTCTATAATGTGAAAGGCTTGCAGGCATCTCCAATATATTATCCCCATTAACATCGTATGAGACACAAACCTTTATGGATTCAAAGCCACTCAATACATCTAGTTTTGTAAGAGCAATTTCCGTTAAGCCATTTACTCTTACGGCCTGTCTTATTTGGACTAAATCTAGCCATCCAACCCTTCTCGGTCTCCCAGTTGTCGTTCCATATTCCCCGCCTTTTTCTCTAAGCGCTTCTGCCTCGTCTCCATGTATTTCAGATGGGAGTGGGCTCTCTCCTACGCGACTTAGATAGGCTTTCACAACCCCAATAATCCTTCCAATGTCTCTAAAACTAACACCTGTTCCTGTTGATATATGCCCAGCAGCCGTATTTGATGAAGTGGTGTAGGGGTATATGCCATGGTCTACATCAAGACTTATTCCCTGGGCTCCTTCAAACAAAATAGATTTGTTGTTTTTAAGTGCATTGTAAAGCTCTATAGATGTGTCGGTTATGTAAGGTTTTAGTCTCTCTCCATATTTACAATACGAATTAAATATTTCTTCAACTGAAGATTCAATCTTTTTAGAAAGAGCATTTTCAATAATGCCCCTTGTAAAATCATATCCTTTTGTGAGTTTTTCCATAAAAACTTCTGGCTCTAGTAGGTCAATGGTTCTAATACCGTTTCTAAACATCTTATCTGCGTATACAGGAGCTATTCCACGACGAGTACTTCCTGCAGCTAGATTGCCTTGGTGGTTGGATAGTGCCCCATCTAGCTCAATATGGTAAGGCATAATTACATGAGCTCGATCACTGACCATAAGCTCTGGATTAATTCCTTTCTCTTTTATGTATTCTATTTCATCAAGCAAAACCTTTGGATCAACGACTACTCCATTTCCAATTATTGACATTGGACCGCCATATATTATTCCAGAAGGTATTAGATGTAATTTAAAAGTGTTTCCATTAACAATAACGGTATGGCCTGCGTTATTTCCACCATGAAATCTTACAACATAATCTGATTCTCCTGCGAAAAAATCTGTAATTTTTCCTTTACCTTCATCACCCCATTGGGCTCCGACAATTGCTGTAATCTTAGATGAGCTTTCAGGCACTAATTATATAAATAAATTTGGTTCTATATTTAAATTACGGCTATTAATAATAGCTAAAAATAAGCGAGTAAGATTACATTAAAAATAATTGAAACCAAAAGCTTCAAAATATAAATTTAAAAAAATTATTGATTCTAATTTTTCATGTTTTTATTTGAACTTTTATTATATTTTGATTTTGCCCAATTAAGAACCTTTTTTATTGGTGGGAAATAATCTGCAAGAATAATTAATCCTGGAATACCAAAAACCCATCCTTGAAAAACAGGTATCAAGCCACCTATTAATCCAATAATAACCAAAATAAATCCTAGTGTTATTCTCGCAGTATGTTTTACCAATTTATACTTGATTGATTAGTTTGTTATTTAATAATGAATTAAACCGAATATTCTCTTTGCCTAATAAATTTATTTCTAAAAATTGATAGATTATCTCATTTATTAATGGAAGTGTTACATTCGGAGATAGAGAACCAACTTCCATAAAATATTTTATAAAAGGAGACATTAGAGGGATGTCAGTGTAGTCAAGATGGCGTGTATTTTTAATCCGTAAATCATGTTTTCTACTTGAAGAGTTATTCAATAGCTTTTCTAGTTTAAGATAATTTGTTGGATAATCTGAATCAGCCCAACTTGGCCTACCGATGGATAAAAATGGTATGCTGACACCATTTGCTATTACAGATACTGGGAGAGGATTTATCCAGGCATCTAATACAAAGCAGGCTTTGATTAAAATATTATTGTGAGATGTCAATATTGCTGTCGCACCGCCATATGAGTGCCCTCCAACAGCAATGTTTTTCATGTCAATTTGACTTCTGATATTTGTAATCAATTCACCATTGTTTATTTTCTCTAATTGATTTAGAATAAATTGAATGTCAAGATGTCGTGTTTCTATTTGTTTGGATCGTATTAAAACGCTGTCAGGATTACCTGTAATTTCTGATCTGTAATCTGCTATTTTACCATTTGGGAAAATAGCTAGATTTGAATCAAAACTGTGGTCTGGAGCAATTATAATATAACCACGGCTTGCTAGATATTCAAAAAGCACTTGATGTAGGTGCCTAGATCCTGTTATGCCATGGGAGAAAATTAAAGTAGGATATTTTTCTTTTTTATTTGAGGATTCTGTGTTCTCATAG
>MDTE01178900.1_pt1 | contig 22522 bp, 18 predicted proteins | sample 811231 | NCBI WGS metagenome assembly MDTE01 (sample SAMN05326651, study PRJNA326480) | marine metagenome | isolation source: seawater | place: Indian Ocean: Red Sea | collected 2010 | reverse complement strand
TTGGCCTTCTCAAGTCTGCTCATCGGATCCATGACCCTCAAGAAACGGACCGGAAACCGAACGGTGTAAGGAGCGATCGAGATTCCGATTGGGATCAGGCGGTCGAGCCGCCTCGGGCGACCGCTCCTTCTCGTTTTTTTCTCATCGCCCCCTCTGGACACATCTCCTAGGTTTGGACGCTCAACCGATTCGGCCGACCGCTATGAAGATTTCTGTGCCCTTGTTTGCGACCGCGCTCCTACTCCTCTCTCATTGGAGCCCTTCCCTCCAGGCCGCCAATCGGGTCGTTGACGACCGGGCGATCGCCGATGAAACCAACACCTCCGAGTGGCTCGCCTACGGTCGCACTCACAGCGAACAAAGATTCAGCCCCCTGGCACAGATCAATGCCGATAATGTTCACCAACTCAAGGTCGACTGGTTTCTCGATTTACCCCGGGACAGCGCCTTGGTAGCGACCCCGCTTCTGGTAGATGGCATCCTCTACTTCATCGGCCAGGTGAACGTCGTTCGAGCGGTTGACGCCACGACGGGAAGTCTCCTCTGGGAACATGATCCCCAGGTGGGCAAGGAAGTGGGGCAGCGTCCGAAGGCCGGGTGGTTTCACAATCGCGGTCTTTCATTCTACAAGGGAAAAGTCTTTGCCGCCACCTGGGATGGACGCCTCATCGCTCTCGACGCCAAAACGGGCCGACGCATTTGGAGCACCCGTACCTTTGGTCTCGATCAACCCCTCTACATCACCGGCGCCCCTAAAGCCTTCAAAGACAAGGTCGTCATTGGAAACGGCGGCACGGAACACGGGCCATCTAGGGGCTTTGTCACCGCCTATCATGCCGATACCGGAAAGGAGGCCTGGAAGTTCCACATCGTTCCCGGCAATCCTGCCGATGGCTTCGAAAATGCAGCGATGGAAATGGCCGCCAAAACCTGGACGGGCGAATGGTGGAAGCACGGGGGGGGCGGGAACCCCTGGCATGGTCTCACCTACGACCCCGACCTGGATACGCTCTATATCGGCACCGGCAACGGATCGCCCTGGAACCGCAAGGTTCGAAGTCCGGAGGGTGGCGACAATCTCTTCCTCAGCTCGATCGTCGCGCTCGATCCGGACACCGGTGCCTACCGATGGCACTACCAAACCACTCCCGGCGAGTCTTGGGACTTCAATTCGAACATGGACATGGTGTTGGCCGATCTCACGCTCAACGGGAAACCCGTCAAGGGACTGCTCCACGCCCCCAAGAATGGGTTCTTCTATGTCATCGATCGAACGACCGGCAAGCTGATTTCGGCCGAACCCTTCGTGAAAACCACCTGGGCAACCCACATCGACCTGAGCACGGGAAGACCCATTGAGGTGCCCGGCGCTCGTTATGAGTCGGGCTCGGCTCGAGTCAGCCCCACGCCAGCGGGCGCTCATAATTGGCACGCGATGTCCTTTAATCCGATCACCGGCCTGGTCTATCTCCCGACCATTCATTCCAGCGTCACCTACTCGGACAGGGGCATTGATCCGCGCTCTTGGCGTTCCGTCCCATTTCAAGGCGGCATGGCCGTTTCGAGTTCCCGCTATGGTCTCGAAACCGGCAAGGCCTATCCCGCCTCGCTCCAAGCCTGGGATCCCGTCGCCCAGAAACCGGTGTGGGTCGTCCCACAAGACAACAACTGGAACGCGGGAACCTTGACGACGGGTGGGCATCTGGTGTTTCAAGGTCATGCCAATGGCAACTTTGTGGCCTACGATGCCCGGGACGGCCAGGAGCGATGGAAGATTGATCTCGGCCTGGGAATCTCGGCGCCGGCGATCACTTACCAGATCAAGGGCCGCCAGTATGTGACCCTTCTCGTCGGCTTTGGCGGCAGCGCTGCGGGGATGGGGGGCAGCGGGGGACTGGGATGGAGCTACGGGATTCACACCCGCCGACTGGTGGCCTTCTCGCTCGAGGGCAATCAAACACTCCCCTCACAACCCCCGCCTTTCTTTCCCCAACCGCTTGATCCGCCCGCCTTCAAGATCGACCAGAGACTCGCCAAGATTGGGAGCGGTCTCTACGGCCTCTGCGGCTACTGCCACGGCGGCGGGGTCGTGGCTGGTGGCATGGCCCCCGATCTCAGGGCCTCTCCGATTCCGCTCGTGGACGCTCTTTTTGAGCAGGTCATGCGAAAGGGTTCCCGAGTTCACCGCGGCATGCCTGCCTTCGCTGCCTTCACCGACCATCATCTCAAGGCGCTCCAGCACTACATTCGATCGCAAGCCCGCCGTACGGCCCCTTCGGAGACCTCACGACAGTGACTTGATTGTCCCGACCAGTCTCTCTATGGTTTTCTAGAATTGTGGCTCTTTACCGTCAAGTTGACAGGATGAATGGAAGGGGTATCGGGCTGGCGTTTCTGCTGGCAGTCACGTCGCTCTGGCAGTCAAAAGGCGCCAGCTCGGGAGAGAGGCATTTTGAACAATTCATCCGACCGGCACTCATCGAGCACTGCCTGGAATGTCACGGATCGACCAAACAAAAGGGCGGACTGCGTTTGGATTCTCGGGCGGCAATCATGGCAGGCGGCGAGTCGGGCCCCGTGATCTTACCCGGGGCTCCCAGCGAGAGTCGGCTTCTTTCGGCGTTGCGCTATCAAGGTCTCGAAATGCCACCCGATGACCCGCTCGACCCGACATTGATCCAGGCCTTCGAGACCTGGATCACTCTAGGGGCACCCTGGCCTGAGCAAGATCCTCTGGTGCGTGATGGCCACGGCTCGATCAGCGAATCGGACCGGGCCTGGTGGGCCTTCCAAGGGATCCAAACACCGGCGATTCCCCCTGGACTCTCCCCTCGATCGGGGAATCATCCGATCGACCGTTTCGTGGGATCAAGGCTTCACGCCAAGGGAATGGAGGCCGCTCCCGAAGCATCCCCCTCGACGCTGCTTCGACGGGTTTATTTCGACGTGATCGGACTGCCTCCCTCGCCCGAGGCCATCCGGGCCTTTGACGACAACCGTCGTCCGGATCGATGGACGCGTTTGGTCGATCGACTCCTGGCCGATCCGAGGTACGGGGAGCACTGGTCGCGACATTGGCTCGATCTCGTTCGTTACAGCGATTCCGACGGTTGGAATCAAGACGCCTTTCGTCCCCACATCTGGCGGTATCGAGATTATGTCATCCGGGCTCTCAATGAGAACAAACCCTATCCGAAATTTGTGCGCGAGCAATTGGCGGGCGACGAGATGCCAGGGAGCGATCCCGAGGCCCTGACGGCGACGGGGTATCTCCGGTTGGGAATCTACGAGTACAACCAGCGCGACGCCCGAGGCCACTGGAACGACATCATGAATGAGATGACCGATGTGACCGGTGACGTGTTTCTTGGAATGAGCATGGCCTGCGCACGCTGCCATGATCACAAGTTCGATCCGGTTCTCCAAAAAGACTACTTCCGGTTACGTTCATTTTTCGAACCCGTCATCTGGCGTGACGACCTGACCGCAGCCAATGAGGAAGAGAAGGCTGCCTACCGAAGCCAGGAAGCCAATTGGGAAGGGGCCACGGCGACGATCCGCAGCGATCTGGAGGAGCTCCTCAAACCCTACTACGAAAAAAAATGGCTCTCGACAGTGGAAAAGTTTCCTCTCGACATCCAGGCCTCTTTTCACAAACCGGTGGCCGATCGGACATCGCTCGACCACCAGATGGCTTATCTGGTCTCCCGCCAGTTTCTCGAGGAAGGTGGTGGCCCCCTCAAGGCGATGTCAAAGGAGGACCAAGCGAGGCATGAGGCGTTGACGGCGCGGCTGGCGGCATTTGACTACCTTAAACCAAAAGCCCTCCCTCCGATTATGGTGGCGAGCGATTTCGAGGGTCCGCTCAGTCCGACGTTGATTCCAGAGGATCCCAATCGGGAGGAAATCAGACCGGGCATCCTCAGCGTCCTCGCCGATCCACAGCATCCATCCCTCCTGATCCCGGTTCCCGAGAGGGGTTCCGGACGACGAACGGCGCTGGCCCTATGGATTGGCGACGACCGCAATCCTCTGACCCCCCGCGTCATCGTCAACCGGGTTTGGCAGCAACACTTTGGGCAAGGCCTGGTCGCGACGCCCAACGACTTCGGGCACAAAGGCCAACGCCCCAGCCACCCCGAACTCTTCGACTGGCTGACGAGCTATTTCATCTCGACCGGTTGGGACTTGAAGGCGCTCCATCGACTGATTTTGACCTCCCAGACCTGGAAACAAAGCGCCCGGCATCCCCAGGCCCAATCCTACCAGACCCTGGATCCGAAGGATGAACTCCTCTGGCGCCAACGCGTTCGCCGCTTGACCGGGGAACAGATCCGAGATGCGATGTTGGCGGCGACGGGCGAATTGACCGATCGCATCGGTGGGCCCAGTCAGGACGAGTCGGCTCCTTGCCGCGGCCTTTACGTCAAACAGTTCCGCAATCGAAACGACACCTTGTTGCACGCCTTCGACCTCGGCGGAGGCCTGAAAAGTGTCGCCGTTCGAAACACCACCACCACTCCCACTCAAGCCCTGCTGATGATCAACGGGGATTATGTGCTCGCGCGCGCCGGTCGGTTGGCGCTCAGCCTTCTCGCCCAATCGGTCTCCGATCCAGAACGCCTGGTGCGGCTGGCAATCCGGCGTTGCTGGGGACGGGAGCCCGAGGCTCACGAGTTGAGCGCCTCGCTTGAGTATCTCGGCAGCTCGCTTGATCCGCTTTCCAAGGAGCGGCTGGAGGACTTCTGTCATGTTCTCTTCAACTCCAACGAATTTTTGTATTTGGACTAGATGAATTAGGAGCACCGGGTATGAACGATTTCCTCGAGTTCGCGCCAAGCGACTCATTCTCACGTCGCGCCTTCCTCCAGCGCGCGGGGTTTGGCTTTGGTTCCATTGCCCTTCTCTCGCTGCTTCAGCGGGAATCGGGTTGGGCGGCCCCTCGACCAACCTCCCATTTCCCCGCCAAGGCGAAGAATGTCATCTGGCTCTTCATGGAGGGCGGGCCCAGTCACTTGGATTTAGTGGATCCCAAGCCCCTCCTCAACCGCCTGGCTGGACAACCGCTTCCGCCGTCCTTCAAGGAACCGATCACCGCGATGGGTGAGAAGGGTGCTCCGCTTCTGCCCGCGCCCCGAACATGGACGCGGCATGGTCAGTCAGGCCTCTGGGCATCGGAATGGATGCCCAACATCGCCCGACACATGGACGATATCGCGGTGATCCGATCATGTTGGACCAACGGCATCAACCATTCCGGCGGCGTCTGCCAAATGAATACCTGTATCAATGTCGCTGGGCGCCCGTCCCTGGGCGCATGGGTCCATTATGGGCTCGGCAGCGCCAACCAGAATCTTCCCTCCTTTGTGGTCATCTGCGATAGCAACGGTCGCCCGGTCAACGGCCCCCGCAATTGGGGAAGCGGCTTCATGCCGGCCTCGCACCAAGGCGTTCGAATTCACGGAGCCGAAGCCGAACCAATTCGAAGTCTTCATGCCCCCGAGCATCACTCCGAGGCGCGGCAGGCCGAGAAACTTTCCCTCCTCCAGCGATTCAACCGAAAACACGCCCTCGAGCATCCCCAACAATCCGAGTTGGAAGCCCGCATCCGAAGCTACGAGCTGGCGTTCCGGATGCAGGCGACGGCTCCGGAAGCCGTCGACATTTCCAGGGAGACCGAGGCCACCCAACAACTTTACGGGCTGGGTCAGAAGGAGACCTCTTCCTTCGGGCGCAATTGTCTGCTCGCGCGCCGATTGATCGAACGGGGGGTTCGTTTCGTCCAGCTCTACAATGGCACCGGCAGCAAATGGGACTCCCACTCAGGCATTGAGAAGAATCACTCCCGACTATGTCACACGATGGATCAGCCGATTGCTGGTCTTCTCCAGGACCTCAAACAAAGAGGCCTCCTCAAGGAGACCCTGGTAGTCTGGGGAGGTGAATTCGGCCGAACCCCGATGAGCGAGAAGGGGGATGGGCGCGATCACAATCCGACGGGTTTCTCCATCTGGATGGCCGGGGGCGGGGTGCAGGGCGGGCAAGTCATTGGTCGCACCGACGAACTCGGACTTTATGCCGTTGAGGATCGCATGCACGTGCGTGACCTCCACGCATCGATCCTGGGATTGTTGGGGCTCGACAACATGAGCTTGACCTACGATCACAAGGGCCGTCCCGAGCGCCCGACCCTCAACGAGGGCCGCTTCAATCGCCAGCTCATCCGCGCCTAGCTTCAATCTATCGGTGCTTCCCTCTCACCCGCCTCTCCAGAGGGTTCAAGATCGCTTCGGGATTCTTGGGGAAGCTCGTCGCCGCCAACCGGCCCCTGAGACCCCCTTCCTCACCCCCTTTCCCGAGGACCGGGCCAGCTAAAGCCTTGCCAAAACCCTCTCGCTCAGAAAGATTCGCTGCTCGGATTAAAGCAAGCATTATGAGTGAGAAGAAGTGTCGTTGGGGGTTCTTGAGTGCCGCATGGATTGGCATCAAAAACTGGCAATCCGTCGCCTTGAGCGGCAACGGCGAGATTGTCGCAGTCGCCAGCCGGGATCAATCGAAGGCTAACGCTTGGATTGATGAATGTTCGAGTCATATTCCCTTCCCTCATCGTCCCGAAGCGGTGGAAGGCTACGAGCAACTGCTTGCCCGGGACGATATCGATGCGGTTTACATTCCCCTTCCCACTGGCGTTCGCAAGGAGTGGATCATCAAAGCGGCGGAAGCCGGAAAACACGTTCTCTGCGAGAAACCCTGTGGCATCAACGTAGCCGAGGTTGAAGAGATTCTGGCGGCTTGCCAAAAAGCCGGCGTTCAGTTCATGGACGGCGTGATGTTCATGCATTGTGGTCGACTGAAGGATCTCCGCGCCAGGATCGATGACGGGACCTCCCTCGGACGCCTCCGCCGGATCAATTCGCAGTTCAGCTTCTGTGCTCCCGAGGATTTTCTGACCGGCAACATCCGAATGCACAGTGATCTCGAGCCCCTCGGCTGCCTGGGGGATCTGGGATGGTATAACATCCGGTTCAATCTCTGGGTGATGAACTATGAAATGCCCCAGTCGGTCACCGGGGTGATGCTGCAAGGGGCCTCCCGCCCCGACAGTCCCGATCAAGTTCCCACCGAATTCTCCGGGGAAATGTTCTACGCGTCCGGCGTTTCGGCGAGCTTCTACTGTTCCTTCCAAACGGCCAACCAACAATGGGCCAACCTCTGCGGCACCGAGGGGAATATTCATCTCGACGACTTTGTGGTGCCTTGCTACGGCAGCGAAGTCGCCTTTACCGTTGCCAAGATGACGAGCAATCAACACCTCTGCGATTTCAACATGGAACGCCGGGAAGCGCGCGTTATCACCCAGGAATACAGCAGCAGCCATCCGACCGCTCAGGAGACCAAGCTGTTCCGCAATTTCGGCGAGATCGTGCTCAGCGGCCAACTGGAACCCCAGTGGGGAGATATCGCCCTGAAGACCCAGCGGGTCATGATGGCGAGCTTGGAATCCGCCCGCAACGGGGGCATGCGGGTCTCGCTCTAGGCGCCCTGTCGACCCGGTAAATCATTCCGCCGTACCGCCTCTAGTTTTCGTTCCAGCTTCCCTCGGAGACGCTTCCGCTGGGCCTGGTGTCGGGGGTCTTGAGCGAGATTGGTGTATTGTTTGGGATCGCGCTGGAGATCAAACAGCTCGACGCCGCCGGCGGCGTCTTCCCCATACTGGATGTAGGCCCAGTCCCGTTCACGGATGAGAAAGCCCTGGCGCATCGGCGCGACGCTAAAGACCTCTTCCCTGACCACCGCTTGAGGATCATCAAAGAGAAGGGAGACATCCTTCCCTTGGAGTCGACCTTGCTCGGGCAAACCACACAGATTCGCCACCGTCGGATACAGATCAAGGAGTTCCACCAGCGAGTGGCAAACCGCTGGCTTTTTTCCGGGCACTGAGATGATGAGGGGTACCCCTGCCGATTCATCGCGCAGGCTGACCTTGGCCCAAAAATCATGCTCCCCCAGATGATAGCCGTGATCGCTGGTGAAAATAACAATCGTCCGTTCCGTGAGGCCGGCTTCGTCCAAGGCATCCAACACTTTCCCGACCTGAGCGTCCATGTATCTCACGGACGCATAGTAGCCACCCAAGGCCTTCTTCTGGCGACGGAGGTCCATCTGCATGTTCTCGCTTGTCTTGTAGTTGATTCCCGCTTTCGGGATATCGTCCCAGTCGCCCGGCACCTTCTCGGGGAGCTCCAGTTTTTCATAGGGCAGGAAGGGGTCATAGTAGGCCCGCGGCGCGACAAAGGGAACATGCGGCCGAACAAAACCCACCCCCAGGAAGAACGATTCGTTCCGATGGTGACGAATCAAGTCGCAGGCTTTGGCGGCGGTCTTTCCATCGGAATGCACGAGGTCATCACCATCGGCCTCAACCACCACGAAGGTATTCCCGCCAACCACCGGCTTCCTTCCATCCGGATTTCCCTCCAGGGTCTCTCCGGTACCCGGCGCCTTCCACTCCGGACCCGGACTATTGAATCGCTCCGTCCATGAAGGGGCGTCATCGGCTCCGTGCCCTCCTTCTTCAATCCCCCCCGGAACGCCCATGTGGAAGATCTTGCTGACTCGGGCGGAGTAATAGCCATGATCTTTGAAGTACTGCGACCACATCGGCCGGTTTCCGAGTTGGGGTCGCGGATTCTTGTAGCCCAAAACCCCCGTCGCGTGAGGGTAGTAGCCGGACATGAACGAGGCCCGCGACGGCCCACAATAGGTGCCTTGGCAAAAGGCTTGGGTGAACCGCGTCCCGCGAGCCGCCAGACGATCGATATGGGGGGTCTGACAGATCGTGTTCCCGTAGCAGGACAACGCCGTCGGGCTCAGGTCGTCGGAAATGATGAACAACACGTTGAATCGTTCCGCCTGAAGGGTCCAACTGGAACCCATGCTGAGGCCCAACGTCATCGCAACGATCCCAAGAGTTAATGGAAGGGCTTTCATCGTTAGATCCTTGACGGTTCTAGGCCAGGCGGGATGAAACCGCAACCTCCCAGGTCGAGGGATTGCCTCTCATCGGTTTCCCGGTGACCTCGCCACCCCCCAATCATTAAGGGCGGCATGCCCGGGCGCCTGGCCCCGCTGGTCCAGCTGCGCGTGCACCTCGCCGATGAGATAAATCGACCCACAAATAACGATCGGACCCGCCTCCTGACCGATCCCGTCCAGCCCGGCCTCGAGCGACTCATAGGTTTGAACCGGCAGGCTGGAATCGATTCCGCGAATCAGACGAGCCAACCCTTCAGGGTTCAAACTTCGGCCGCTCTGCACGGGAACTAGCCGCATCCATCGAGCCCGCTCCACCACCCGGGGAAGCCATTCTTCGACGGCTTTATCTTCAAGAACTCCCAACACAAAGCCGCATCGTTGTTCACGGCAGCGGCTTTCGAGCTCATCGCACAATGCGTTCATGCTGTCTTCGTTGTGAGCCCCATCCAGCAAAACGGGTCTCCCCTTCAATGAGATCTTCTCCAGTCGGCCCGGCCAATTGGTGCCGGCGAGGCCCGCGCTGAGAGCGGTTTCTGAAACGGGAAAGCGCTTTTGCAACTGCGCCACCGCCGCGATCGCTAGCGCGGCGTTTTGGCGCTGGTGCCGCCCTTGCAGACCGAGTTCACGCCCGGCGATTGCCTGATCCACCGCATCACCCGCCACGGCGCTCACCGGCGCCTTCCGATTCCTCGCCACCTCCTCGATCACGCCACACACCTCCCCTGGCGGGAGACCATGGACCAGCGGAACTCCGGACTTGATGATCCCCGCCTTTTCTAACGCGATCGCCTCCAGGGTGTCGCCCAACCACCGTTGGTGATCACGGCCAATATTCGTGATCACACTCAGTTCGGGGGTCACGATATTGGTCGCGTCGAGCCGCCCTCCCATGCCGGTTTCCCAGATCACCAGATCGCAGTGGGACTGATGGAAGTGGAGGAGTGCCATGACCACGACGACTTCAAAAAAAGTCGGATGGGAATCGCGGGGGAATCCTGAGAGCGCTTCCTGAACACGATTCACGAGAGCCACGAGTGCGGCGTCCCCCAATCGATGACGATCAACCTGGATGCGCTCGCCGAAATGGACCAAATGAGGCGAGGTGAACAGTCCAACCCGATAGCCCTCTGCCCGATAGATGTGTTCGAGAAAGGCACAGACCGACCCCTTTCCATTGGTTCCCGCCACGTGAACAAATCGCAGTGCCTGCTCCGGATTGCCGCAGAACGCCGCCAAACGGCGTGGGTTCTCCAGGCCCAGCTTGGTTCCAAACTGGCGAAGGCGGTAAAGGGAGCCTATGGCCTCGGAAGCGGTCGTAAACGGACGGATGGGATTGGCCATGAGGTCGCACCAGGGCTCGGGACGATTCTTGGCCGGCCCTATGACCTCCCTTGAAGGGTTTGATGACAAGCCGCGATGAATCCCCGAAAGAGGGGATGACTCGCCGAAGGCTTGCTTTGAAACTCCGGGTGGTACTGACACGCGACAAAGAAGGGATGATCTTTCAACTCAATCAACTCAACCAGTTTACCGTCTGTCGTCGTACCGGCGATGACCATTCCCGCCGACTCAAACTGTTCCCGGTAGTTGCTGTTGAACTCGAACCGATGCCGATGCCGTTCGGAAATGGCGAAGGCCCCATAAAGGCGCGAGCTCCGTGTATCGGGTGTCACTTGGCAATCCTGGGCCCCCAGGCGCATGGTTCCTCCCTTCATCGTCACATCTCGCTGCGCATCCATGAGAGCGATCACGGGATGGGGGGATTCGGGATCAAATTCGATCGAGTGGGCACCTTCAAGGGCCATCACGTTCCGCGCGAATTCGATCGTGGCGACCTGCATCCCGAGACAAAGTCCCAGGTAGGGAATGTGGTTTTCACGGGCGTAGCGGACGGCCGCGATCTTTCCTTCAATTCCCCGCTGGCCAAAGCCCCCGGGAACGAGGATTCCGGCCAGATCTTGAAGATGGTCCCCCGGTCCATCTTTTTCGATGTCTTCCGCATCGATCTTATCGATCTCCACGCCGCAGTCATTTGCGATCCCTCCATGGATGACCGATTCATAGACCGATTTATAGGCATCGTTGAGTTCGACGTACTTTCCCACCACTCCGATTCTCACCTGGTTCTGGGGAGCGATAAGCTTTCGAATGATTTCCTGCCAATGCCCCATATCGGCAGCCGGCACGCTCAGATCAAGGTGCTGGCAAACCAGATCATCCATTCGCTCTCGCTGCAGCATCAGGGGAACCTCGTAGATCGAGTGGTCGACATCCTTTTCCTCGATGACCGCTTCGTAGGGCACATTGCAGAAGAGGGACATCTTTTGCCTGAGCTCCTTATTAATCGGCTTCTCACAGCGGCAAACCAGGATATTGGGCGCGATCCCGATTTCCCTCAATTTGGCCACCGACTGCTGCGTGGGTTTGGTCTTGAGTTCGCCGGCCGCGTTGATAAATGGAACAAAGGTGACGTGAACAAAGGCCGCGTTCCGAGGCCCCACCTCTAAGGCGAACTCGCGGATGGCTTCCAGGAAGGGGAGCCCTTCGATGTCACCCGTCGTCCCCCCAATCTCTGTGATCACGACATCGGCATCGGAGCGTGCCGCCAAATCCCGGATGCGATTCTGAATCTCGTCCGTCACATGAGGGATCACCTGGACCGTCTTGCCGAGATAATCACCGCGCCGTTCCTTGTCCAACACCTCCTGGTATACCTGACCGCTGGTCAGATTGTTGAAGCGACTCAGTTTCGTGTTGGTAAACCGCTCGTAGTGTCCCAGGTCAAGGTCGGTTTCCGCTCCATCATCGAGAACGTAGACTTCTCCATGCTGAAACGGACTCATCGTACCGGGATCGACATTGAGGTACGGGTCGAATTTCTGCAGTGCGATCTTGAGGCCTCGGTTTTCGAGGAGCGTTCCCAGGGACGCTGCGGTCAGGCCTTTTCCCAGCGAACTGACCACACCACCTGTTACGAAAATATATTTCACCTCTCTCGACACGATTCAGGCCTCGCTTTCTTCCTTGTTCTCGGGGGTTGATCCCATCAGCGCCTCCACCTTGGCGACATCCTCGGGCACATCGACCCCGATGCTATCGTAATCTACCGTCAAGACCCGGATTGGAATGTCATTTTCAAGGGCTCGAAGCTGCTCCAGTCGCTCGGCTTTCTCCAGCGACGATTCCGGAAGCTGCACCAGCCGTTCCAGCGTTTCTTTCCGATACCCGTAAATCCCCAGATGTTTCCGGAAGGGGAACCGCTCTAACTGCGCATCCGCCGGCGCTTCGGGTTCCTCCCGGAGATAGGGAACCGTCCGGCGGCTGAAGATCAGTGCCGCTCCCGATTGGCTGACTACCGCCTTGGTCACGTTGGGGTTGGCATAATCCCCGGGATCCCGGATCAAGGTTGCCGCGGTCGTCATCCCGGAAGTCTCAAGACCACGGGCGACGGCATCGATCACCGACGGATCAATCATCGGCTCATCCCCTTGGATGTTCACCACGCCATCACAATCCAGACGCTCCGCCACTTCCGCCACCCGATCCGTTCCACTCGGGTGACTGCTTAAGGTCATCTCGACTCGACAAAACGGTTGCACCGCTTCCTGGATTCGAGTGTCGTCCGTGGCCACGATCGTTTCCGCCAGAGCGCTGGCTTTCCGGCTCTGTTCCACCACCCACTGGATGAGCGGTTTCCCGGCTATGGGGTGCAGCGGCTTCCCCGGAAACCGGGACGACGCAAAGCGAGCCGGAATAATCCCCAAGATTTTCATTTAGTCGTCATCAACCGAATCATCCATCCAGAGGAAAGACCCATCAAAGGACCCATATCCTATCAGAACCGATTCAGACCGCAAGTGTTGGATGGGCGATCGGCCCGTTGACTCATCAAGATCACACCGACAATCAAGCGGAATCCCGGTGACGCCAAGGCGAGCACCGCCGGTTCTGACAGGGCTCCCTCCGGGCCGGAAAACTCGAGACTCGCCCCGGCTTCTTTTTTCCTTCGAGCGTTTTCAGCCAATCCTTTTCGACAGTGACGATTCCTGTCTACCGAGGGGATAAGATCTTTACGCTTCCCGACCATCGGTTTGGAGTTCGATTCGAGCCAGAGCGGACGTTCAAACCGTGGCCTCCTCCCCACAAGGGCACTCTCAATGAATTTCGACAAAAGAGGCTTGGTCTCGGGGATCCTAGCCGGCAGTTCGCTCACCGATGTGGGCCGGGTTCGTCAACCCCTTCGGCCCAGGCCACCTGGAACCCCGAAAAGCCCGACCTAGTTCGAACCTCCGTCCAGCAGTTCGATGAAGCTCTCGGTTTCGGCAATTGAGGCATTCATTTCCGAAATCAGTGAGCCTATTTCCTGTTCGATGTCGAGTGCCTCGTCTTTCAAGGACCCGATCGCCTGGGCATTGAGGTTGTGTTTCAAGTAAAGCACGTAGTCCTTCATCTGCGAAAGGACGGGCGGCATGCTGGCCTCGGCTCGCACCAAGGACCGGTACAGTTTCTGATAGCGCACCCGGGTATCCATGAGTTTGGACCGGCTGTTGGCCCTCAGGTTGGGACTGTTGATCTCTTCAATCTCACTCTCCCATTCGCCAAAGAGATCCCCGGCCAGACGTTCTACTTTCTTGATCCAGCCCGCTACCTGTTCGGCCTGGGAGACGCTTCGATCGTAATCATCTTTGAAGGCGTTGTAGCGCTTCTGCAATTCACCCCCATCGGCCCCCGTCAACTCCTGCAACTGGGTCAGCGTATCCTTGAACTGTTCGCTTGCCTCCTTCTGCTCGGCGTTCGCATCATTGAGGGAAGCCTTGAGGAGATCTCGCTTATGTTTGCCGAAACTCTCCATCACCGAGTAATAGGTCGACCGGCAACCCGTCCCGATCACTAGGGCCATCGACAGGATGCACAAGACCATATCAGCGGCTCCCGTCCAATCGCCTGGTCGGCCACCAGTCACTCGCCCGCCTCGAATCATCGCACTCAGCCCTCTCGACCTAAAACTTGTAACCGATCCCTGTCACGAGCCTCAAATCGTTGGATTCCCGCCCCGGAGCAGGACGGTTGTCATAGTTGTCTTGAAGCGATACCCGGAGACTCATCTTTTCGGTGAGGTCCGATTCAACCCCGATTTCAGCCACCAAGAGAAAGTTAGTAACCTCTTCAACCTGGGGTAGGAATTCGACCGATTGCCACAATCGCGCCCGGTCACTGATCTTGAACTCGAACCGCTCACCAGTCCGGATGGTGAAGTAATCATCTTTTCCCACCGACCCGAGTTTTTCGAAGATGTAACCAGGACCCAGTTCCGCGCTGAGCTGAGTTCGATCGTTCTTGATCAAGTAATGACCATAACCACTGCTCATACTCAATCGGTAATCCACGTCGGCCACCGCGTCGTAGAGGAGATCCGATTTGCCAAAGAAGTAGGAATCGGTGTCTCCGAGCAGACGGTTGTACTGCAGGGTCCCCCGAATCAGTTCGTTGTTCCTGACGCTTTCAACCTGGCCGTAACTGCCATTCAAGCCGGCGGACAGCTCGTTGAGCTCCCATTTTTTAAGACTCAACAAACTCGCCGTCGCCAAGACCGTATCGCTGTTGCCTTGGGTGAGGGTAAACCCGACGGCCGCTGAGGTTTCCCATTTCGACGGCTCCCCTGCTTCCGCGGCCACTACGCGGTTGATCCCAATCCCCATCAAACCGATCGCCACCAGGCACACGGCTCCCTTGCTCCAAAAACTCCAACTCATGATTCGTTTTTCCGACTAGTGTGCGACGAGTCTCGGCATTCCGAAGACACCCGGCTAAACGATTACTCGTTCACCGGAGTGGAAGCCGACTCCTCTCCTTCATTCAAGGCCGCTTCAATCCGCTTCAAAAACAAATCGAGCGCCCTCTCTTCATTTCCTTCCAAGCCCAACGCATCTAGCTTCGCGAGAGTTTGAAGCGCTTCGACGTATTTCTGGTCAAGAAACTGTCGGTTCGCCTGGATGAAGAGCGCTCGGATTTCGGCCGTTCGCTCGGACATCTTCATTTCCGGGAAGGAAACCGTCGGCGCCGACACCTCGGGTGGCTTGGGTCCGGAGGCCTGCTCCTGGGGTTCCGACGCCTCTGGAAGGTCCGGTTCCCCCTCTCCCTCCGCGTCCTTGACGGGCTCCAGGGAAGATTCGGCTTCCGGAGAGACCTGGTCCGAATCCTTCTCCTTTCCAGCGGTTGCCGTGACGTTGGATTCAACACTCGGCGATTCGGACGCTTCCGCCGAAGGATCCCCGCCCGGCGCCGCCGAGTCCCCACAGCCCAGCAGCCCTAAGACCACCAGGAGCAAGCCGAGCAGCACCCCGGCCGGACCCCTGGATTCCGAACGATTCAATCGTGGTTCTCGCAAGAAGGCCATGGCACCAAAAACCGTGTTTAGTAAGGGTATTTGTCGGAGCTGTCAAAGGCAATCTCAACTCGAAAACCCGGAACCCCGGTTTGAAGGTCGCCCCGCCAATCAGCGACCCGGATTCCGGCCAGGCCTTCATCGCCTTCGACGGGCGCGAGGTTCCCGATCGGCAGTGGCGAACCACCCCGCATCAAGGTCCCCGGCATTGACCCGAACCCCATCCTCCCTAGGCTGGCATCATGACCTTTGTGCCCTTCGATTCTCCGCCTCCATCCAGCGCTATAGGATCCAGCGCCGAAATTGAGATCTGCATTTCCTGCTTGGCTGGGAACCCACCCGGGATCCATTTCTGCCAACATTGCCAAACGCCCTTGACTTCCTACGCCGCCACCGGCCCCCTCGAGCGAGCCTTCGCTCTTGGTAACCTGGTCTCGAAAGGAATGCGTCACCCGAAGTCCCACATCCGCTTCGCCTTCCCTGGCTTGGCTGTCCTGATCGTGGTGTTACTTATGGTCGGCATGCAACTGCCCTGAACCAAGCTTCCATTCGTTCGATCAACTAGTCGACGACCCGCTTCATGGCGAACTCGCCTTGATCGTTCTCGGAGGCATACTGGGCATCAAACCGATCCTCCCGAACCCTCCCTGTAAACCGGTATTCGCCCCCCGCCCAACGCCCCAGATTCTTGGAACCCTCGAAACGGAAGCCCCGATCCTCCTCGTTGACCCGGACTTTGAGCCGGTAGGTGCCAGAAAAAATACTCCAGGTCGCCCAGTAATGGAGATCATAGGCATTGCCCTCCAACGGTCGGGCGATGCACCTCAGTTTTCCTCCATGATCGGAGGTGCCACTCGTCCAAGTGCCCTCCCACCGACCGGCAAGTCCCGCTTCCGCTTCGGACACTTCACCGGCCGTTCGCCACCGATAATGGTGGATCGTCGAGCACCCCGTCGACAGAACTACCAGGACGCCGACCAGCCAGCCGCAAATTGTTTTTCGCTCAACCACCCTCTCTTACTAACTGACCCCGGACCTCTCAATCGAGCAAAATGAGATCCAACGAAACACTGGCCCTTTGGGCCCCTCTCCTCTTGGTTGTCTTTTCGGGGCGTCAATCCGACTCGGAACAAAGATCGCTTTCCCGTCCGTCTGACTCAGAGGCTTCCCATCAAGCCTACCGCAGGTCGGTGCCTAGAGCCGGGCTATGGGTTCGAATCCCTCTCTGTCTCCGCTTCGAAGCGAATCCAATCAACATTCATCAACGCGCTTTGACCCGGATTTCGAAACACCAGAACGATATCCACCCACTCATCGATCGGCTCGATGGCTGCGGAGTGTTGAATCATTTCCTGCCACCCACCCGTTGGCCTCACGTCGAAGGACGCGACCAATGGTCCCGAAACGGCCTCCTGCCGCACTTCAAGCCTTCCCCCCGCCCCCCCCGAGGACACCTGGACCCCGATGCGTTGAACTCCTTCTAGGTTCAACTTTCGGAAGGTTGCGGTGGCCCCATCGCGGATACTCCCCAAGGCATTTCGCTCCCGCGTCAGATTCGTATGGGCATCGCAATGTTCCGCTTGAATTCGGCGATTGCGAAGCCGGATGCTTGAGGTCCCCACCAACGGTCCCGCTGAGGATCGCCCAAGATCGGTGTAACTCGCCTTGAGAATCGCGTTTCGGAGATCATCGCGATCAGGAACCGATACGGAACCCGTGAGACCCCGAATCAATCCGTCCGTCGCGCTTTCGCCTTCGAGGGCAAAGATCCATCGCACCATTTGCTCCACTTGTTGGCGCCTGTGTTGCGCGTGCGGCAGCATCGGAACCTCCCCCCAAACGCCCACCGAGCCCCGTCTCACCCGCTCGACCGACCCGGCAACCGCCTCCGGCATCCCGCGATATCGATCAGCAATCTCAAGCAAGGACGGACCGACGATTCTTTGCCGAACCGCATGGCAATTGAAACAATCGCTGGAGCGCATCATGGCGAGACCCGGCGGCATCACCTCTTCCCTCTCTTCGTTCGCGCGAACGCTGAGCGCCAGCGAGGTTCTCCCGTCCATGATTTCATCGTCATCTTCGGACGAGCCATCCTCGGGATCCTCCACTTGGATCTGATAAGGAATCCGCTGCCCGGGGCTGAAGAAATCACCGTCACGGGGCGAGAGGAACCTCACCGAAGCCCGACGGTTGCCCACCACGAGAGGAACGGTTGCGGTGGCTTCCAGTCCAGGCTCGTCTTTAACCCTCAAGCCGACCACATAGTTTCCCGGGTTTTCGATCTCCGCGGTGACGGTTTCGGCTTCCCCCAGCACCTGCCCGCCGGGGTGAAGGATCCATTGGTAGGTCAGGGGAGCCCCTTCGGGATCCTTTGACCCCGATGCTGATAACAACACCTCCAGGGGTTCCAGGCCGACTGACGGCGTTGCTTCTGCCCGGGCTATCGGCGGAAGGTTCCCCCGCCGATAGGAGATCCTTATCAACTGGGAGTCCGGATTGAGCCCCCACGTTTTCCCGTAGTCCAACAGGTAGAGGCAGCCGTCCGGGCCAAAGTCCGCATCCACCGGCCGTTGGATCAAGAAGGGCTCCGAATCCCCCTCTACGACCGGCCGCTGTCCCTCGTTGCCAAATGAAAAAGCGGATCCAAACGCTTCGATGCTTCGCAGGTAATGATCCTCATCAAACCGGGCCCATTTCATGAAGGGGCGCTGCCAATCCCAAAACAAGAGGCAATCGTCAAAGTGCTCGGGGAAGCCATCGGTTTGAACAAACGAATCCTGATAATGAAACACCGGTCCGGCGCAAGCCGTTCGGCCTCCCGAACCGAGCATGGGGAATTCCGGAGACTCCGCATAGGGCCAAAAAATCATGGCGGCGCGAGCGGGCGGTAGAATGCGAGCACCGGTGTTGTTGGGGCTGTCGTTGACCGGCCTGAGAGGATCATAAAGGTCGCCGATTGCACCCGTCGCATAATCGTAGTTGGCATAGGGAAAATTGTTTCCCACAAAGTAAGGCCAGCCATAGTTTCCGGCGCTTCGGGCTTGGTTGATTTCATCGTAGCCCCGCGTTCCCCGCGCCGTCGTGCTGCGAGCATCGGGCCCGACGTCCCCCCAGTAGACGATGCCGGTTTCCTCGTCGACGCTCATGCGCCAGGGATTTCGACAACCCATGACATAGATCTCGGGCCGACCCTGAGTCCCGTCCCGGGGAAACAGATTCCCCTCCGGAATCTCATACGATCCATCCGGGAGCGGCCGAATGCGGAGGATCTTTCCCCTCAGGTCGTGGGTATTCGCGGACGACTTCTGGGCATCGATGGGACCATGATCCGGCCGCTCGTCGATGGGCGCATAGCCAGCGGTATCCGCGCCGGGGTCGGTATTGTCCCCTGTTGAAATCAAGACGCAACCATCGGGCGCGAACGCCACCGTCCCCGCATGATGACAGCAGCGTCGGCGCTGCTCGGGAAAGGCCAAGACCACCACCTCCGACCCCTGAACCAGGTGATCGCCGTCCATTCGAAACCGACTGAGCCGTTGCCCGACATAATCCCTCGGCGAATAAAAGAGGTAAATCCATTGGGTCGACTCGAATTCCCGGTCCAGCGCAAATCCCAGAAACCCGTTTTCCTGTTCGTTGAAGACCTCGATTTTTCCGGCTTCCACCACCTCCCCGGTTTGGGGATGGAAGATCTTCAGATGACCATAAAAGTCGTTGAAGAATACCCGCCCATCGTCCGCGACCTCCAGTTCCATGGGGCGCGGCATCCCCCGGGCGAGAATCTCGACTTGATACCGGTGTTCTTCAGGAGACTCTGACGCGCTGAGCAGCACCACAGTGGCGAATAAGAACGCCACGAACGGTCGAATCATCATGGGGTGGAGGCTTCCGCTTCCTTGATCTCAAAAATCGCTTCGATCTCCACGGCTGCCCCGGTGGGCAGCGCGGCAAATCCGAGAGCGCTTCGGGCATGATATCCATCGCCTTCCTTCCCAAAAATCTGATGAAGGAGATCAGAGGCCCCGTTGATCACCAAATGTTGGTCGGTAAAATCGCCCGCCGAATAGACGCAACCCAGGAGCTTGATGACCCGGAGCCCATCAAGGGTCCCATACTCCTGGTGCACGGTGTTGAGGATCTTCACCGCACAGTCCTTGGCCGCTTCGTAACCTTGTTCAACCGTCAGATCCTTCCCCAACACCCCTTTTAGATCGCTGGTATGGCCCGAGGTCATCAAGAGGTTCCCCGACCGAATACAGAGATTGAGATAACCCGGTTTGATTTCCTGGAAGGTGATTCCTAGATTCGCCGCTCGCTGTTCAGCACTCATATTTCTTTTTTGATCCTTATGTATCGGCGGTCAGCCCGGGAAGGGCCCCGCCGGGATTCCAAGGAACGCTCACCAGCCTCCCCCAGGGTCCTGAGATTCGTTTGTTTCAAGGCGAGGGGGGATCTCCCGCCGCCAACCCAAGCCGCTCAAAGAACGGTCCGAGCCCTTGAGTAAACGTTTCCAACAGACGTTCCCCCTTTTCCGGAGTCGCGGCCGCCGGATCGCCTATGTGCCCGCGCTCGGATCGGTCACCCATCGTCCAGCCCCGCGCTGCGGGCGCGGTGGGCTCCTGCTGGCTCACCGATTCCTGCTCCCGATAGGCACCGACCAAATCCGGACGAACCACCAACATCATCGAGGTTTCCCATTCACAGGCATGACCCATTCGGCTCTGGGAAAAACCCAGCCGTTCTTCTTTCAACGAACCGTGCTCCCAGTAGGTGGTCGAAAGAAGGAGAAGATCTTTCTGGCGGCGGTGTTGTTGCCGCAGCTCAAAAACGGCCTGGGCGCCGGGAACCTGATTGCCGCCGTGCCCGTTCAAGAAGACCAGCCTTCGAAAACCGTGTTGAAGCAGGCACTCCGCCTCGCTGAGCAACAGATCCAAATACGCCCGCGGCTCGGAGGAGAGCGTCCCCGGAAAACCCAGATGGTGGTGAGAGTTACCCAACCATTGAAGTGGCGCGAATAGGAGCCGGTCTCCCATGGATGATTCCAGTCGCCGAACCACCTCGCCCAAGAGAAGACTATCCGTGTGCAAGGGCAGGTGATGTCCATGCTGCTCGTGAGCGGCGATGGGAAGAATCACCGGGACATCCCGAGAGAGGGCATCCACCTCGGGCCACTTCAATTCCGCCAAAAGCATCTTGATTCCTGGGATGACTGTCAGAACAACGGAGTCGTCGATCCGCTCAACGATACTCCACTTGCACCTTCCGATCCGCTACCGGATACCATCGGTCCAGCACACCGGCCAACCGGGCGACGACCTCGGGGTTCTCCCCGGCCAAGTTCGTTTTCTCCCATGGATCCGCCAGCAGATCAAAAAGTTGGGGGCGTCGTTCGCTCCTGGGGTGGGTGGATTGATAGCGGTTCACCTCTCCATCGTAGGTCAGCAGCAGTTTCCAACGACCTTCAATGGTCCAACGGTAGAGGAGGGATGCCTCGGGGTTGGCGACATCAGCAATATCATGGGCAAACCCTTCGCCCCTGATTCCGGGACGACCGATGGCCAGATCGTTCTCCAAATTCGGCATCAGATTCAGTCCCGGTCGAGGACTCGGGATCGGGACACCTGCCGCCGCCAACAGGGTCGGGTAAAGATCGATGCTGCTCACCAGTTCCGGACGATCCGCCGGCGTCAACCTTCCCGGCCAATTGAACATGACGGGAGTGCGAATCCCTCCCTCATAGGGGGTTTGTTTGGATCTCGGGCCGTAACCCCGGCGCTCGGGATTCTGAATCCATCCGTTATCGGTGACATAGACGATCAACGTATTTTCGCGGATTCCCTGATCGTCCAAGATCCCGATCAGCTCTCCGCACGATTCATCAAACCACTCGCACATCGCGTAATAGCGGGCCACATGCGGCGAGGAGACCTTGTCCTGATATTGATTGAACAACCGGTCAGGTGGATTGTGGGGGGTATGGGGAAGAAAGGGTGCATACCACAGAAAGAAGGGCGTTTCGTCGGAAACCGCTTGTTTCACAAACTCCGCGATCGGCTCCATTCCCTTGCGGCCGATCTCTAATCCGTCATCACCATGGCGCCCGCCCGGCTCGGGAAACCCTCGGGTCATTCCGTGCGTAAATCCTCCCCGTGAATACCTCCCTTCCCACCACTTGCCGCTCTGATGACTTCGGTAACCTCGGCTTGCCAAGACTTCCGGAAGCGTCTCGAACTGTTCGATATAGGAAATCAGGGTCGCGCGGCGTTCCCGGTAAAGCTCCGACTCACGGTCGGCATATTTTGGAGAAGGGTCGTTCCCGGTGATCCCATGGTGGTGCGCGAAGTGGCCGGTTGCCAATGTCATCAATGAGGGACGGCAGAGGGCCGTCGGAACATAACCCCGACGAAACAAGATACTCTCGCCCGCCAACCGATCCAGATGGGGCGTCGCGATGTGTTCGTGCCCCATGAACCCGTAATCGCTCCATGCCTGGTCGTCGGAAATGATGAGAACCAGGTTGGGCGGCTGCTCACCCATCACCACAGGCCGGGTGACGACCAAGGCGAGCAAACCAAGAAGGACCGTCAAACGGCCCACAACACGCGAGTCGGAGATCATGGGAGGACCTTGACAGGATCAATCCTATTTGTCGAATCATGAAGCATCATGAGAGGGAACGCTCTTATGCCATTTGAACCCCAATCCCATTGCCTCAGATTCGGGATCCCCGACAAAGGCGATCCCCTTCCTGACCCCAGAGGCCGAGGCATGATCCATCGGCCCCGAGCGTGATGATCCTGGCCAGAGCCACCCTCCTTTTTTGGGATTTTAAAACAACCATCCGAGCCTGGACCCATCCCGGCCGAGGCTCTGTGATCCGTGACCTTGAGCTTGACCTTCGGCGGGAAGGCCTTCGATGGGCCCAGGTCTTGGGTGGAAAAAGTTTGCCCCAAATCCCTGGCTGTGAGATGTAAGCACCCACCAGACCGGCTCGCGTTCGATCCGATTTCGTGATTCGATGACAACCACCAAACGCTCTCGATTTCCGCATCCATTGGTCTTGATCTTTGGCATGATCGTCATCGCCCAGGTCCTGAC
>MDTE01060557.1_pt1 | contig 22532 bp, 22 predicted proteins | sample 811231 | NCBI WGS metagenome assembly MDTE01 (sample SAMN05326651, study PRJNA326480) | marine metagenome | isolation source: seawater | place: Indian Ocean: Red Sea | collected 2010 | reverse complement strand
TATATGGAGGAAATCATAATTTAGCCCAGGTGGTGGAATTGGTAGACACAAGGGACTTAAAATCCCTCGATAGCAATATCGTGCCGGTTCAAGTCCGGCCCTGGGTACCAAGCCTCTTAAATGAGGAACAATCTGATTATTTTATTCTGTGAAATATAATGCGAAAATTTGATTTCTTATAATTTTGATATTTATGCAAGACAAAGAAAGTAAAAATGAACTCGGTGAGTTTGGCGATGAAATAGACCTTAAAGAGCTTTTTTTTGTTCTCATAAGAGGAAAATGGATTATTTCTTCTACTACAATTTTTTTAATGATGATTGGGATATTCTATAGTCTATCTTTGCCAGATATTTATGAGTCTAAGGCGTTATTAGCTCCTGTAGATCAGTCAGACACAGCCGCTGGGAGTTTAAAACAATTTAGTAGTCTTGCTGGATTAGCAGGGATAAATTTACCCTCTGGAGATTCAGGTAGTAATTCAAAAAAAGCAATTGAGATGATAGATTCCCTTAATTTTTTTGAAAACCATATTATGCCTAAAATTTTTATTCCAGATCTTATTGCTGTTGAATCTTGGGATAATGAAACAAATACAATTTTTTATGACGATAGTATTTTTGATATAAGTTCGAACACTTGGTTTAAAAAATCTAAAAATCCAAAACAATCGATACCAAGCGCGCAACAAAGTTACAACGTTTTTAAAAATTCACATTTAAATATAATTCAAGATGACGAATCCGGCTATGTTGTCTTAACTATTAAGCATCAATCTCCATTCATTGCAAAAAAATGGACAGAAACTGTTTTCGAAGAAATTAATTCTTTTTATAGACAAAAAGATAAAGAGCAGTCACAAAACTCTGTTATTTACTTGAATGAACAAATGGCAAAAACTCGCTTTTCTGAAATTAAACAAGTTACAGCTGAACTTCTCGGACAAGAAATTCAAAAACTAACTCTTATTGAAGCTAATAAAGATTATGTTTTTGAATATGTTTATCCTCCAGATGCAATGGAAGAAAAATCTGGGCCTAATAGACAAATTATTGTTTTTCTTTTCTCTTTTTTTGGTTTTTTATCAAGTGTTATATTTGTTTTGATTAGGAATTCATTTTTTCTAGGTGAGAAATAGGCGGTTGAAAGATTTTATAGCCAAGATAGGATTAAGTATTCATTTTAATTTTAAAAAATCATGAAGAAAAAAGCGTTAATCAGCGGTGTTACTGGTCAAGATGGCTCCTATTTAGCTGAATTTCTTCTTGGCAAGGGGTATGAAGTCCATGGCATCAAGAGACGTTCATCTTTATTTAATACGCATCGCATAGATCATATATATGAAGATCCTCATGTTAAGAATCAAAGGTTTAAACTTCATTATGGGGATTTAACTGATACAAGTAATGTCATACGTTTACTCAGTGAAATCAAGCCCGATGAAATTTATAATTTGGCAGCTCAAAGTCATGTTGCAGTTAGTTTTGAGAATCCAGAATATACTGCAGATGTTGATGGATTAGGAACTCTTCGTTTGCTTGAAGGTATTCGTGTTTTAGGTTTAGAAAAGAAAACTAAATTTTATCAAGCATCTTCTTCTGAACTGTATGGACTTGTTCAAGAAGTACCCCAAAAAGAATCAACTCCATTCTATCCTAGATCTCCTTACGCAGTCGCAAAGCTATATTCTTACTGGATTACAATCAATTATCGAGAATCATATGGCTTATTTGCTTGTAATGGTATTCTCTTCAATCACGAAAGTCCTAGACGAGGAGAAACGTTTGTAACTCGTAAAATAACTAGAGGAATGGCAAATATCGCTTTAGGTCTTGATAGTTGTCTTTATATGGGAAATATTGATGCACTCCGTGATTGGGGACACGCAAAGGATTACGTTCGAATGCAGTGGTTGATGTTGCAACAGGATAATCCTGATGATTTTGTAATCGCTTCTGGCAAGCAACATTCTGTTAGAGACTTCATTGATTGGTCGGCAAAATCACTAGGAATAACTCTTAAATTTTCTGGTAAAGGAATTAATGAGATTGGAACTGTATCATCTGTTGAAGGAGACAAAGCACCAAAAGTGAAAGTGGGCCAGGTGATTATTAGAATTGATAAGCGCTATTTTCGACCTTCAGAAGTTGAAAATCTCTTGGGAGATTCATCTAAGGCTAAGGATAAATTAGGTTGGAAACCTCAAATCACTCCTCAGGAAATGTGCAAAGAAATGATTGAAGAAGATTATAGAATTGCAAAGAGGCATCTTTTTTTGAAAGAAAATGGCTTAGAATTACCTTTTCCAATTGAAGACCAATGAGCAAAGTATTTGTTGCAGGTCACAATGGCATGGTAGGAAGCGCAATATGCAGACTTCTTAAAGAAGACGACAGTTTTGAATTATTAACGGTTTCTCGTGAAAAATTAGATTTAATGTCACAAAACTGTGTTCATGATTTTATAAACAAAGAAAAGCCTGACGTCGTTATTCAAGCTGCTGCAAAAGTGGGAGGTATTCATGCAAATAACACCTTTCCAGCTCAGTTTATTTACCAAAACCTCCAGATTCAAAATAATATAATTCACGGAAGCCACCTAGCAGATGTCCAGCGTCTTTTATTTTTAGGCTCCTCTTGTATTTATCCAAAGCAAGCAAGGCAACCTCTATCAGAAGATGCTCTTTTGTCAGGAAAGTTGGAACAAACTAATGAGCCTTATGCTTTAGCGAAAATTGCGGGTATCAAGTTATGTGAGAGTTATAATCGCCAATATGGTCGCGATTATCGATCTATCATGCCATCTAATCTGTATGGCCCAAAGGATAATTTTCATCCTGAAAATAGTCATGTTCTTCCTGCACTTTTAAGGCGTTTTCATGAAGCTAAGAAAAAAGGGGGTTCTGAGGTCACTGTATGGGGTTCAGGTAAACCAAAAAGGGAATTTTTACATGTAGACGATCTAGCAGATGCAAGTCTATTTATATTGAATCTTTCGTTTGAAGAATTTCAAAAAAACACAACTCCTATGCAGTCTCATATTAACGTTGGGTCTGGAAAAGATTTGACCATAAAAGAATTAGCAGAAACAATTATGCAAGTAGTTGGCTTCCAGGGAAAAATTATTTTTGATACTTCTAAACTAGATGGAACTCCACGTAAACTTATGAATGTTGATTTAATTAATCGTTTAGGATGGCATCAGAAAATAAATCTCAAAGATGGCCTTGCTCAAACTTATGAATGGCTTTTAAAAAATGAAAGTGCTTTGGCATAGCAGTAAGATTATTCAATCTATTGTCTGCTTTATCTACAATTGATATGAAAACAATTATGGATAACAACACATATTTTTTGTTTTTTACAAATTCAAATAAGGAAATTGAGAAAAAATAATATTGGAAAATCTTATTAAATGAAAATAGCAGCTCTCATCCCTGCCAGGTCTGGGTCGACACGAGTAAGGGATAAAAATTCAAGACTATTGGGGAAATATCCTCTTTTAGCTAGAAAAATTAAACAGTTACAGTCTAGTCAGGTCGATGAAATATTTCTAGGATCGAATGATCCTAGATACTTAAAGATTGCTGAAGACTTTGGTGCGACGCCTATTTTAAGGTCTGACTTTGCATGCGATGAAACTTTAAGTACTTCAAATGATATGATCGCAGACTTTACTTCTCGGGTTCCTGACGATTTTGATATTATTATGTGGGTTCACTGCACTAATCCGTTTTTGTATGCGAGACACTATGATGCCGCATTAGAGCTTTTTGAAAAAAATATATCTTCGTGTGATAGTCTTTTAAGTGTCCAAAAAGTACAAAACCATATGTGGGAGAACGAAAGCTCTCCACTAAATTATAACCCTTGGAGTTCGGCGCATACTCTTGCTAAAAATTTGCAGCCAGTTTATTTCCAAACTGGTGGAATATTTATTCAATGGAGTAAAAATATTAAAAAAAATCATTACTTTTTTGGCGAAAAACCGAAGTTTATATTACATAATCAAAGCGAAAGCATTGATATTGATACTGAGGACGATTTTTTAATGGCAGAAAGTTTGGTTAATTTAATTGATGAAAAAGAGGGGTTTAGTTGAATTGATTAAGCAAGAAATATTTGATCAAGATTGTGATTGCCCCGTTTGCGAAAGTAGTAATCATGAAAACTGGCTTATTTGTGATGATGGTCAGATGCTTAATTCTTGTAAAGATTGTGGTCTTGGATTCCTTGCACCATATCCAACTAAAATAGATAGTATTTATCAAAATTATGGTGACCACTTAACAAAGCTTCCTGCTAAGTATTTTGAAAGTCGTTTGAAAAAAAGCGTTAAGAAATCCATCTTCTTTTCATTTATTAAAAAGACCCTTGGCCAAGACTTTAATTTGTTAGATTATGGAGGAGGTGCCGGATTTTTCATAAATGCAGCTCGAAATTCAGGTATCAACAACTCATATCTTTTTGAGCCATCTGAAAATTTAAGACGTACTGCTATTGAGAAGGTTGGAATCTCTAAGAATTATGTCACTGAAGATTTGTCTAAATTAAATGTTAAATTTAAATTTGTATCAATGTTCGATGTCATAGAACATCTACCACAAGAAAAAATCCATAAGCTATTAAAACAATTAAAGACAAAAATGGAGTTAGGAGGATATTTGTTAGGAGAAACACCTAACAAACGATCATTGAACCTAAGAATATTCAAAACAAAAGATCCTGTGATTTGTCCCCCATCGCATCTACTTTATTTCACAAAAAAATCTCTTGATAATCTTTTAAGAGAACATGGGTTTGAGAAAAGAATATTGTTCACTTTGGGAGTATCATCAAATAGTTTTTTTAGAAAAAATAGATTTGAACCTTCTTTTGTTGAGCAGCCTAAATCTTTAGTTCAAAAATTGTTCTCATATTTAATAAAAATTTTATTTCAATTATTTGGCTTCTTAGCAGCCCTTACAGGAACTGGCTATCAAATAATTTTTCTTTATCAGTTAAAAGATAAAAATAGTTAGATATATGCATAGGATCATTAATTTTTTTTAATTAAATGGAAATTATTTATTGCTCTGTAATTATTGTTTGTAAAGACAATTTATCAGAGGTTAAAAATACACTTTTAAGCCTATTAAATGAGAAAAATTTATTAAATAGTACCGAGGCGATTATCGTTGATGATTCTCATGATCAAGAAATTGAACAATATGTAAAATCCTTTCAGAAAGAAAATATTCACTATTTTCGCGGTGATGGCATAAGCCTTTATAGCGCAATGAATATTGGAATTAAAAACTCACAAGGTAAGTATCTTTGGTTCCTAAATAGCGGAGATCGAAAATCATCTAACTTTGACGTTGATCTTCTTACGTCAAAAAATGCAGACATAATTTATGGCAATACAAATTACTACTTCAATAATAAAATTATTCGTAAGCAGGTTCGTCCAGGATTCAAGCTTCTAGAAACTGATCAATTAAATAATTTTTTACCATGCCATCAATCAATCTTGTTCAGAAGAAAATTTGTCATTGAAAATAAAGTAGAGTATGACACTAAACTTAAAATTTCAGGAGACTATAAATTTATAGAAACTCTTATAAATCAAGGAGCCTCTGTTTTATACATACCAATTACAATTAGTGAGTTTATGCTCGGAGGCATCTCGAATAAATACAGAAACCTTAAAGAAGTCATATCACATGCTAAGGAAATTAAAGATACTAGAAAATTAAGTAAACTTGAATTTCTTATTCTTGTCGTAAAGCTATGTCGCAAACTAAAGTTTTAAATTTTTTTATTAATATTATAATTTTTAAACCGATTACAGTAATGATCTGCGGTTTGCTTGGAATTCCTCATGCTATTGTAGTCGCACTATCTTCAGCTTCTTTGCTTTTAGTAATCTTATTGATTGGAAAGCTAGAAAAAAGCTTAGCATTTATATTGTTTTTGTCATTTATTATAGTTGGAGGGTTTTTCTTTGCAGCGTTTAGACAATCCGAATACATATACAACTTAGCATTTGTAATTAATTTTGCTTTAATTCTTATACTTTTCTCTTTAAGTAAGAATTATATCCATACACATAAAAATATTTTTTGGCGTATAGCTCTGATATTTACTTTAGGGGTATCTTACGTAGATGCTTTATTTTTTGAGAGCTTAACTAAATTTGACGGAAGAAATACTCTTATTGGATATGATAATCCCTTATGGGCTGCACGCGATCTTGGTATTTTAATATTTTATTATTTTCTGACTTCACAAAGAACTCAAACTTTAGAAATCATAACTATTCTCGCAACAATTTTATTTTTTTTAGAAGCGAGAGGTGTTTTTCTTATTTCAATATTTTTATACTTTATCAAGTTCAGGCCGCTTTATTTAGCATTTGGCTTAGGATTATTTACTGCTATTTCTCCTTTCTTAATTAATATTAATCCTTACAGCGCTGCGAGAAGAATAAGTGAATGGACTAGTATCCTCTCAAACGTTCAAAATATTCCGTGGTTTGGTTTTGGAGTAAGGAATTATTCAGAAATAGGTTTTACCTCTTTAGGCGTCTATCCTCATAACTTTATTCTAGACTTGATTTTAGGATTCGGGATACTTGGTTTATTTTTTTCTTTATGGGTGATGTTTAATACTTACAGATTATTGTTGCTTAAAGATGATAAGCAGTTGCATTTTCTAATGACTGTGCCTATTTTTTACGTATTAGCAGCCTTATCGCAGGGATCTCTAGTAAGTGGGATGCTTGGACTATGTCTTATACCTTTTGGATATAGGTTAAATAAATATCTTTTATTACGTCGTCAAATTGGTAAAAATTAGTCTTCATGGTTAATAGCGCTAAGAAACTATATTTTTGTGCAATGGAAAACACTATTGCAAACAACATACATGCCAGCCAGGTTTACCCGTTAATCAAAAGGACTCCTAATATGAGAGGTCTTATTTTAAATCCATGTTTTGAGATTTCGAGATCACGTATTGGCCCAATATATTTTGATCAAAAATTCACTTCAAATATTCAAATATCTCGTTTGCCACTTGCAACTTATTTCTTTTTTTCTTCGTGGTTTATTTTTCCAATAATTTTTATAGTTCTATCCACATATTTATTTATTCACTGTTTTTTTAATCGTTATGACATTATCCATTGTAGGCAAACATTGTCTGGACTAGTCGCTATTCCAATTGCAAAAATTTTCAGGATCAAGGTTATTACAGATATCAGAGGATGTTATACAGATGAAGGAGTTCTTCTCGGTCGCTGGAAATCAAAAAGTTTGTCTTATAGGTTTTATAAGAAAATTGAAAAAATTGTTTATAAATATTCAGATGCTGTAACTGGCATCAGTCCTGCCATGTGTAATTACATTAAAACAATTAGCCCCTCATCTGAGCCAGTGTATATTCCAGCAGTTGTTGACTCAAAAAGAATATTTTTTGATAAAAAAATTAGATCACAGGCAAGGAATGAACTTAATTTATCTGAAGACGATACCTGCTTTATTTATGTTGGATCAATTGGCGCATGGAACTCCGTTGATTCATTAATTCATCAGCTAAAAAAAACTGTCAAAAAAATAGACATAGATGACAAAAAGGTACATTTAATTGTTTTATCCAAAGATTTAAAATTGGTTCAAGTGTTGGATAAACTTCCACATAGAATATTAGCTCGATCAGCAGATCCTAGCGAAGTAAATTATTATCTTAATGCTGCTGATTATGGACTTTTACCCGGAAAAGAAATTATTTCTGATTCAGATAAAAATGTCTTTGGAGTAATGATTTCATCAAAAGCAGAAGAATATCTTTGTTGTGGACTTAAGGTTGTTAGTAACAAAGGTATTAAATATTTTCAAAATAAAAATCTATCATATATGTCTGACATTTCTCGAAAAGATATAGCAAATAAATTTAAAAATGAATTTTCATTAGATAGAGTTTTATCAAAATATGATGCTTTATATCAGAATTTTAAATGAAGCTTTCAATTTTGCTCACAAGTTATAATGGAGAAAAATATATTTCAAGACAAATAATATCTATTCTTGATCAACTGTCTCCTTATGATGAGCTTATTATTAGTGACGATGGCTCAACTGATAAAACCCTTGAAATCGTAAAATCATTCACCGATAAAAGAATATTTGTATTTGAGGGGCCCAGAGAAGGAATAAATGCAAATTTTATTAATGCATACGAAAATGCTTCTGGTGAAGCAATTCTTTTTTCTGATCAGGATGACATTTGGCTACCAGGACGAGCCCAACTTTATCGAGATAAATTAAAAACTCATGATTTTGTTATTTGCGATGCTGAGATAATCGATGAACAAAATAATTTATTGGCGTTTTCTTACTTTAAAAAAAATCAAACTTCTAAAACTTTCTTAGGTAATCTCATAAGATGCAGAACTTTAGGATGTTGCATGGGTTTTCGAAAAGACGCAGTTGGCCAACATCTTAAGATTTACAGAGATTATAATGTTTTGCCCTATGACTACAGTTTGACTCTCCTGTCCTTATTATATTTTAAAGTCTATTTTTCTAAAAAGGCATTTCATCAGTATCGTCGCCATAATGCCAATTATAGTATGGGCGGTGAAAAATCTAAGAACACATTAAGGAAAATGATAATGTTTAGAATAAGAGTTCTATTATACGTTTTCAAAGCTAAAAAATGGCTACCAAAAAATTAAATATTTATTTCTAATGAGTGAAAACCCGAAAATATCAATAGTAACGGTTTGTTTCAACGCAGCAAAATATATTGGAGATAATATTGCCTCAGTTAATTATCAGGATTATTCAAACATTGAGCATATCTTTATAGATGGATTGTCAACCGATGACACCGTAAGAATTATTAAAAATATGGCCGGAGAAGATTATAAATTAATATCTGAACCTGATTTAGGCATTTATAATGCGATGAATAAAGGTATTGAATTAGCTTCAGGTGAATATTTGATTTTTCTGAATTCAGACGATATGTTTTCAGACTGTAATGTAATTACAAAATACGTTGAAATCATAAATCAAAAATCTGCTGATATTGTCTTTTCAGATATACTTTTCAGTCAAAGAAATAACAAAAAAAAAATATTAAGAACTTGGAAGGCTGGCAAGTTCAAAAAACGTAAATTAAAATTTGGCTGGATGCCTCCACATCCAAGCGTACTTTTAAAGGCAGAGATATTTAAAAGATTTGGATACTTTGATGAAAAGTTTAAAATATCCGGCGATTATGATTTTTTGCTTAGGGTATTCAATGGTTTTGAAGGAAAGATTGTTTACTTAAATTCAGTCTCAGTTATTATGAGATATGGAGGTGTAAGTAATCTGAATTATAAAAATTCCCTCAGAAAATGGAAAGAAGATTTTATTGCAATAAAGCAAAATAATATTGGATCAATTTTAACTGTTTTATTTAAACGTTTAATAAAACTTCATCAATCATTTTAAATTCATTTTCTTTAAAGGATAGTAGACGATATCAAGTCTTTTATTGCAATTGAATAAACATGAGTGTTTTTAGAAAAATTCTGTTACTGATGAACTCTAAAGAGAGAAGGCGAAGTTTATTCATTCTATTTCTCGTAACAATAATGGCTATGCTAGAAACTTTGGGTATAGCTTCACTTATGCCATTCTTAGCAGTTTTAAGTGATCCAAGTTTAATTCAAGATAATTTACTTCTTTCCAAAGGCTTTCAAATATCTTCGATTTTTCTTATCACAAACGAAGATCAATTTTTACTTCTTCTCGGAACAATTTCTTTTTTGATCATTATTTTTAGTTCGATCTATAAAGTTTATACATATTATAAAATGTACCAATTTTTAGAAATGCTTCGTCATAGTGTTGCTTCACGCTTAACTGAATCATTTCTTTTTCAGCCCTATACTTATTTTTTGACTAAGGATAGTAGCGATATTACAAAGACAGTTCTTTCCGAAGTTGATGCCGTCATTGGAAGTGTAATTCGTCCTACCTACCTTATGATAGCTAATTTTTTTGTTCTAATTGCAGTTATTTTTCTGCTTCTAATAGCCAACCCATTTTTATTATTAAGCACAGCGGGTTTAATAGGCATTCTATATTTTTTAATTTACTTCAAATTAAGACTTTTCATTCAACAAATCGGCGAGCAAAGATTAAATGCAAATAAGTCTAGATTTTCCGTTCTCAATGAAGCTTTAAACAATATTAAGTTTGTAAAATTTTATACACGTGAATCTGATTATGTTTCAAAATTTAAAGTTGAATCTAAAACTTTTGCTGACAGCGTTGCTAAATTTCTTACTTTAAATCAAGTGCCAAAATATCTTATCGAAGGCATAGCTTTTGGCGGCTTAATTTCGTTGGTGCTTCTATTATTAACTTTTTCTGGAGGTCTTAAAGGAGGAGCTTTAGGAGCTATATTACCGACAATTGGTCTTTACGCTTTTGCAATTTATCGACTTCAACCTGCATTGCAGGGAGTATTTAATGGTTTTAGTGCTTTAAAATACGGAGAAATTGCTTTAGATAATCTTTTAATCGACAGACAAAGTGTAAAAGAAATAGATAGACAAAGAGCCCTTGGAGAAAAACTTGAAATTAAATCCTCTATTGAGTTAAGAGATATCGATTATTCTTATAGTGAAACTTCACCTAAAGTTCTAAAAAAAATCAATCTTTCAATTCCAGCTGGTTCAAAAATTGGTGTTGTTGGAAAAACTGGTTCTGGTAAAACCACGCTTATAGATACAATTTTGGGACTATTAAAACCTGACTCCGGTAGTTTAGTCATTGATGGGGTCAAAATCGATATGACTAATATCTCGGATTGGCAAAAAAATATAGGTTATGTTCCTCAAGATATTATTTTGAATGATGCTCCAATTATTGAAAATATTGCTTACGGCGTTCCTAAGAATCAAATAAATATTCAAAAAGTTATAACATGTGCAAAACATGCTCAGCTTCATGAATTTATTATAAATACTTCAACAGAAGGTTATAAAACATTTGTGGGTGAACGAGGAGTCCGTCTATCAGGCGGTCAAAGACAGCGCCTGGGTATAGCTCGTGCTCTTTACCATGATCCCTCTGTATTAATATTCGATGAGGCAACTAGTGCCCTCGACGCTGAAACAGAAGTGGCTGTAATGAAATCACTCAATTCTATAAGTGAAAATAGGACTCTCATACTTATTGCTCATCGCCTATCCACGTTGGAAAGTTGCAACCGCATAATAAGGTTAGATCATGGTAGGATCATTTTCGATGGTGATTTTTCAGAATTTTATGCCACAAATAATGGGCAGAATGACTTTTAATAAATAAGACTGATTACGGTGATATCAAATTTTTTAAATCTGATACATGACATTGGATTCTTAGTTCTAGTTACGATTAAGGCAGTTCGTTTACAAGGTAATGACTTTAAAATGTCAACGACCAAAAACCGGGCTATGGTTCTAGGCAATGGGCCTTCATTGCAGTCAGATATGCAAACTATTCTTAATCGTCGAATGGGGGCTGATTTATATTGTGTTAACTCTTTCGCGTTAACTGAGTTTTTTAACAAGTTAAAGCCAGATTTTTATGTTTTTGCCGACCCCATGTATTGGATAGATGACATTAACGAAGACATGAAAAAAAATCGCAGAGATACTATATCTGTTCTTCTTAAAGTGAATTGGCCAACAACTGTGATTTGTCCAATGGCAGGGGTATCATTTTTATCTGATGCTCTATCGGAATCAAAGTATATAAAGATTATTGGTGTGAACAGAAACGAATGTCAGTTTAAACTTCATAGTGTTCAGATGTTTGCGTTAAAGTATGGGCTAGTCACGCCTAATTTCATAAATGTAGTCATCTTGGCTTTATGGTGGTGTATTGTGAAAAAAATTCCAGATATAGAGCTTTACGGTGCTGATTTTTCTGCTCACCTAGAGTTGAAATTGGATCAAAATACAGGTGTGGCATCTTCGGGAACGAAACATTTCTATGAAGATATTAAAACTAATGAAATGAAAAAGCATCACTTAAAATATACTAAAGCTCCTCCGAAAAGGATGCATGAACGCTTCTTCCAAATTTGGCAATCCTTTTACCAAATTTTCCTTCTATCCGAGTTGTGTGAATCAAAAAATCTACGTTTGGTAAATTTTTCTAGTAATAGCAATATAGATACTATTAACCGTCCAAAAAGCGCTATAACTGATTTAAATTAATGAAATCTTTTGAAAAGATTTTTAAAATTATTTTTAAAATTTAAGAATTTTTATTTGGAGGAACATGGCTTATTTATGTATTTTAAAGAAACAAAAAACTTTAATAAGTTAGTTATAGTTAATCTTTTTATGTATTATGTAGATAGAGACACTTCGCTAGCAACTACAGATATTTCTCTCGCAATAGATAAATTTTTCTAAAAAATTCTAAATTAGATACTTTTTTAAATAACATAATTAAGTCAGATTTATTTCAAATGAAAACTGCCAAAAAATATTTAAAAGTTTTTTTAAATTTTACAAAGTTAGTTTTTAACCTAGCAAACTTAAAAGACGAGGAATTGGATGGTCATTTTTCTTGGAAAACCAAATTGCGTCTTTTACCAAAAACAAATATAAGATTACCTTTTCATTTAGGAAGAACTGTTAGAGGTTGCAGTTTTTCTGATCATCTTAATCAAGATCCCTTTTCTAGAATGGTTTCTCAAGTTATAAATTCTAAAAAAGACGATAAAGCAATTAAAATACTCAAGGAATGTTACAGGGAAGAGGCTAGTAATTCGACTGGATCTCCAATGGGATCTTTAGAGCCTGAAATATTTTCTAGATATCCCGCATGGGCGATAGTGATGCCATGGGAAAAAATGTCGCTAAAAGATAAACTAATGCATTATCCAAAATTATTTAAAAAAAATAGAGGTTTGTTTGGCTTTGATTTAAATGAAGATTTTTCTTTCAAATCTTTTTATTCTGATGAAGCTGCTCGCTCACAAGTTAAACAAACTAGAGACCTTTTTAATAGTATTAAGAATAATGGAATAATTGAAACTAGAAAACTGCCATTAGTATTTATTTTAAAAAATAAGTCAGAATGGCGATGGTGTATGACAGGTGAAGGAAATCATAGAGCATATATTTATGCCCTATTAAACGAATACTCATTGCTGGCTGAAGTTTATGATTTAGTTGATCGTGAAAAAGTAGAAAGTTGGCCTAATGTACTTAATGGTAACTATACAATTGATGAAGCTTTACCTGTCTTCGATTCATTTTTTGAGGGAAAAAAATCTCTAAGAGGGATAGCATGATGACTCTTAAGCTTTTATAAAATTATTCCAATATTTTGAAAATTCTTCATCTCAATTATTCAGATAATACTGGGGGAGCTGCCAAAGCGGCCTTTAGGATTCATGAATGCCTTCTCAAGGAAGGTCATCAATCCGAAATGTGGGTTTGTAAATCTGATTTAAATGATCCATTAATATTCTCCCCTAAAGGATATCTCTACAAACTCTATGACAAAATTAGATCTAAATTATCTAATTTTATTTGTAGAAGAAAAATTAAGGAAACTGGAATTTACCACTCTTTATCTATTTTCCCTTCATTTTGGCCTAAGTTAATAAATTCTTCTGATTTCGACGTAGTAAACTTACATTGGATTAATGGAGAAATGCTTTCCGTGAAAGACATTTCGAAAATAAAAAAACCCATAGTTTGGACGCTTCATGACATGTGGGCATTTTCCGGAGCAGAGCATTTAAGCTATAAAGAAAGATGGAAAGACGGATATTCAAATAATAAAAATTCTTTATTTTTTTGGGACCTGAATAGGTTTATATGGAAACAAAAAAAACGCCACTGGAAAAAGTCGATACATATAGTTTCGCCGAGCCTGTGGATGAATGATTGTGCAGGAAAAAGCCCTCTGATGAAATATTGGCCTAGAAAAGTAATACCAAACTGTTTGGATACTAAATTTTGGAAAGCAATTGACAAAAACGCTGCAAGAAAAATGCTTCAACTTCCTTTGGATAAGCCTTTACTTTGTTTTGGTACTTTCAACGAAAATAATTCATTCCACAAAGGAGCCGACTTATTGAATGCTGCCCTTGAAAAGCTTGAAAATAAAATCCCTGAACTAGAAATTATTACATTCGGCAATGTTGCCAATGATCACAGCCTATGCGAGAAATTTCCTATACACAATTTGGGTTTTATTCAAGATGAGCTCTTGATGAGAGCTGTTTACAGCGCTTCAGATGTTATTGCTGTTCCTTCTCGTAACGAATCTTTTGGACTGGTTGCCTCAGAAGCGATGGCTTGCAGCAGACCAGTTATTTGCTTTGACTCTTGTGGTTTAAAAGATATCGTTGATCATAAGGTAAATGGATATTTAGCCAAAAGCTTCAATACCTCCGACTTTGCAATGGGAATTTTATGGCTTATGGAAAATGAAAATTCAAAATTATTGTCTGAAGCTGCTAGAAATAAAGTTCAAAGACTTTTTTCAGAAAAAATTGTTGCTCAACAATATTTAGATTTTTATAAAAATGCAATTGAGGCTATATAAAGTGAATAACTATTGTGCTTCATTTAAAGAATATTATTGAATAAGGTGACTACATAAATGAAAACCATTCTGTTTGTTTTTGGTACAAGGCCTGAAGCTATAAAAATGGCTCCTATCTTGAGTTTGATATCTAAGGAAAATCAAAGCTTTAAAACAAAAATTTGTGTTACTGCACAACATAGAGAAATGCTTGATCAAATCTTGAACTTGTTTGAAATTACGCCTGACTTTGATTTAAACGTTATGAAAGAAAAGCAAGGTTTAATTGACCTATCTGCTAACTTGCTTTCCACTATGAAAGGTATATTTGAATCCGTATCACCAGATGGAGTTATTGTTCAAGGTGATACAACAACAGCCTTAATAGCGGCACAAGTAGCTTATCTTTCTAAAATACCTATTGGTCATGTTGAAGCTGGTTTAAGAACCTATGACTTGCAGGCTCCTTTCCCAGAAGAGTTTAATAGGCAAGTAATATCCAAGATTGCGAATTGGCATTTTGCACCAACTTTAACTTCTAAAAACAATTTATTATCAGAGGGTGTTCCCGAAGATAAAATTTTTATTACTGGAAATACAGTTATAGACGCTCTTCTAAGGGTGAAAACAAAAATTTATCAAGATCAAAATCTGAAAAATAAACTTTCAAAAGGATTTGAAGCCTTATGTAAAGAAAATATTTTAAATAAAAAATATATTCTGATAACCGGGCACAGAAGAGAAAATTTTGGAAAAGGTTTTCAGGAAATATGTCATGCAGTGGTTCGATTATCTAAAGAATTTAAAGATTTAAATTTCATTTATCCTCTTCACTTGAATCCACAAGTAAGAAATCCAGTAAATAAATTATTAGCTTCTATAGATAATGTGTATCTTATTCCTCCTCAAGACTACGATTCTTTTATCTTTCTTTTAGATGGATGTCTTGCGGTCTTAACAGATAGTGGCGGTATACAAGAAGAAGCTCCAAGTTTAGGAAAACCTGTTTTAGTGATGCGTGATAAGACAGAAAGACCTGAAGCAGTTACTGCAGGCACTGTAAAATTAGTTGGAGCTGATGAGCAAAGAATTTATCAGGGTGTTAAAGAATTACTTAACAACTCTAAGCTATATAATGAAATGTCAGAGGCACATAATCCATATGGAGATGGAACAGCATCAAAAAAAATATTAAAAATACTAAATAAAGTTATTTAGAAATAAGATGAAAAGAAATATAAAAGTAAATGTAATTGGGCTAGGTTACATAGGGCTACCAACAGCTGCAATTTTAGGACGAAATGGTTATGATGTTTTTGGTATAGATACTGACTTAAAAAAAGTTGAAAATATTAATAATAGTCAGTTCAACAATTTAGAACCAGGCCTGGATGCAGCTTTATTTGAATCTGTTTCGAATGGAAATCTTAGAGCTAGCTCTGAACATCGCAGTGCAGATGTTCATATATTTTGTGTTCCAACTCCATTAATTAAAGAAGAAATAAATCCGACTCCGGATTTAAGTTATGTATTTGATGCTGCAAAAACACTCGCTCCTCATATTAAAGAAGGTGATTTACTCATTATCGAATCTACCATCACAGTTGGTACAACTGAAGAAGTTAGATTGACTTTTCAGAGACTTGGCATTGATACGAACAAAATTCATATCGCCCACTGTCCAGAGCGAGTAATTCCAGGAAATATCATGAGAGAATTAATTCAAAATGATCGGATTGTAGGAGGATTGACTGGCGATGCCACTGAAAAAGCCGAAGAATTTTACAAGACTTTTGTAACAGGCAACATTGTAAAAACTGATGCCAGGACGGCAGAACTTTGCAAGCTAACTGAAAACTCTTTTAGAGATGTCAATATTGCTTTCGCTAATGAATTATCAATGATTTGTGATAAAGAAAACATCGATGTATGGGAGTTGATTGAACTTGCAAATAGGCATCCAAGAGTAAACATACTTCTTCCAAGTACTGGGGTAGGAGGGCATTGCATTGCAGTAGATCCATGGTTTATTGTATCTAAAAATCAGAACGAGTCTGAAATGATTCAATCTGCTAGACGAGTTAACCTATCAAAAACCGATTGGGTTTTAAAAAAAATCAATTCGTTACTCGAATCCAAAAATATAGAAGGTAAATCTAAAATTAAAATCGGGTGTCTTGGCATTACCTTTAAGCCTGATGTAGATGATATTCGTGAATCCCCTGCCTTAAGAGTTGTAAAAAAACTCCTTTCATCAGGGAATGATGTCATGGTAGTTGATCCTAATGTTAAAAAAGATATGCCTTTTGAAATGTTCGACTTAAAAACGGTCTTGAAAGATGCTGATATTTTAGTTTTTTTAGTGAAACATAAAGAATTTATTGAATTAAATAAATCTCCAAAGATTTTTAAAAAAACCGTTTTAGATTTTTGCGGAGCATTAAATAAATTTTAAAATCACTAAAAATGATTACCGATTATTTCGCTTGAACAGTTCATTTCACAAGAAGATCCTCTTAAAGCTTTAGATTTTTTGAGAGAATTGAGGTATGTATTTTTTGGTAAATGAGGTTTAGCTATGTTATTCATTAGATTACGAAATTTTTCTTGCTTCTCTTTCAAGCAAAAAAGTTCCTAATGTAATAGAATTCCAGAAATAAAATGCTTCGGATATGGAAATTTTAGTGCCGATCTAAAAAGTCATTATTCAACTAAAGACATCCTTGATACTTAACTCTCTTAAAAATGAACAATAAATTACGAATTGCGATAATTGGTTGTACAAAGTCTACAGAAAACTTATTAAATGAATTAATTAAAAATAAAGATATTGACCTTGTAGGCTTGATTACATTAGATGAATCTTTGGCTAATAAAAAAGCAAGGTTTGTTAATTTGGACTCTAAAAATTTCAATCTTGATGTTGAAGTAAAGAAAGTCAAAGATCTTCATGATGAGTCTTTAATTGAAAAAATTTATTCATGGGGTCTAGATATTTTGATAGAAATTGGATGGTCACAAAAGATTCCCATTTCAATACTGAATATTCCAAAGATTGGAACCATTGGTATACACAACTCTTTGCTACCTGCTTATCAAGGAGGAGCTTCTCTTAATTGGGCATTGATTAAAGATTATTCAACTTGGGGCACTACTCTTTTTCATTTAGAAGAAAACATAGATGCCGGCGAAATAATATTTCAAGAAAGTTTTAATATCACAGATAATGATGATATCAATACGTTATTTTCAAAGTCAGATAAGTTAAGCATTAAAATGATAAACCGATATCTTCCCCTAGCTCTTAAAAATTTAGCGCCAAGAATAAAGCAAAATCCTTCAGAAATTTCTAAAACTACCAGACGAAGACCCGAAGATGGAGCCATATGCTGGCAAGCTAACAATAGAGCTATTTTTAACTTAGTAAGAGCTTTAAAGAGGCCATACCCGTCTGCATTTAGTTTTTTTCGTGGAAAAAAAGTACTGATAAATGGTGCTTCATTAGAAAGCGAAAAAACAGCAAAAGCTGGTACGATTACTGAAATTAAAGACGCGGGTATTCTTGTATCCACAGGATCTGGCTCTGTTCTTCTTACAGAAATTGAATATGAAGATGGTTCATCCTTTCTTCCTAAAATTGGAGAATCATTTAATGAATGATCATAAAAATGAATTAGAGCTTATAGAAAAATGGTTATTATTTTCTGGTATCCAAGATCAAAGTAATGAAGAGATTAAGCATGGCGGAGTTTATTCCTGGTTTGATAAGACTGTTAATTCTTATGCTTTCCTCTATTCTGAAATAACAGGTTATGCCCTTACTTGGTTTACATACCTATACATTTCTACGAAAAAAGATATTTTCCGTTTAAAAGCAGAAGATGCTTTTAAATGGCTTAACGAAAGAGCTTTTCATAAGGAATCTGGGGGAGTGCTATGTCGACATGACGGTAATAGTTGGCGCTACCAAATTTGTGCTTTCTGTAATGGCATGGTTTTGAATGGACTTTGTAATTTTTATAAAATATCTAAAGATAGAAGAGTATTAGAAACCGCAATTAGTATAGGTGATTATTTGTTGCAGGATATGCAAAAAAATAATGGATCTTTTTATTCAAAATATGATCCTATTTCCAAAGAAGCAAGTAATCCTGGAGGAAAATGGTCTTTAATTTCGGGTGCATTTTTAGTTAAGTTAGCAATTGGCCTTTTACACCTTAGTGAGCTTTCAAACATTGCTAAGTATAAATTAGCGGCTAAGAAGCTTTGCAACTGGGGTATGGAATTTCAAAATGAAAATGGTCGCTTTTCTACTTCTTGTGACCCCTTGGAGACTTTTCTTCATCCTCATTGCTATGCTGCAGAGGGACTTCTTGTAGCTGGCCAAATACTAAATGAAAAGAGCTTTCTAGAGTCTGCTAGAAAAGCTGTAATTTGGATTAGTGAATATCAATTAGATAATGGTGCATTTCCATCTTATTTTGCAGATGGGAAATTCAGAAAAGAAACTAGTCCAGATATGACAGCACAAGTTCTTCGTCTATGGCTTATGTTGGATGAGCACGATAGGCCAAAAATAAATTTCCATCGCGCAGTTGAATCAATATTATCTTTGCAAAGTTTTGATGAGCAAACACATACTTATGGAGGGATAATGGCTGGCAACGCATGGTTTAAAGAAACAAATAAAAACAAGAATTTTGTCGGAAAACATATAAATTCATGGGTTTCGATGTTTTCTGCTCAGGCATTAAGAATGTCTGAAGATGAAGATATTAATCCTTATCATTTAGTTTGATCAAAAAAAATAGAACTATGAAAAAATTAAAAAAAGTAATTATTCCTATAGCTGGTCTCGGAACGAGGATGCTTCCAGCTACTAAAGCAATTCCAAAAGAAATGCTGCCTATTGCAGGCAAACCCATAATCCAGTATGTGGTAGAGGAGGCAGTTGATGCGGGATTCAAAGAAATTATTTTCATTACGCATTCGAGTAAATCATCTGTGGAGAATCATTTTGATACCAGCTTTGAACTTGAAGCAGAACTTTCGAAAAGAGTTAAAAGGTCTTTATTGAAGGAGATTAAGTCAATTTCAAAGCTGAATGTTCTTATTAGCAGCGTTCGTCAAGGAAAAGCCTTAGGGCTAGGTCATGCAATACTTTGTGCAAAAACTGTTCTGAGCGAAGGAGAACCCTTTGCAATTATGCTTCCAGACATGTTGATAGATGGATCTAACGCAAATAACAATCTTGCAAAAATGAAAAAAGAGTTTGAAGCCTCAAATAATTCCTCAATTCTTCTAGGAAAAATTGATAGAAAAGATACTAAAAAATATGGAATAGCAAAAGTAAAAAAAAATAACAAATCTGGAGGTATAGGTTATATTGAAAAAATGATAGAAAAACCTCATGTTAAAAGAGCTCCTTCTAATTTATTTGCTGTAGGAAGATACATCTTCTCACATGAATTGATTTTCTTTTTATCAAAAACTAAAGCTGATAAAAATGGAGAAATCCAACTAACAAATGCTATCGAAGATTTTCTAAAATTTAAAAAAGTTGTTGCACATAATCTTGATGGAAAATTTTATGATTGTGGCGAAAAATTTGGTTATTTAATTGCTAACATAGAATTTTCTATGAAAGACATTAGTCTTAAACAAAACATAAAATCTTACTTTAAATAGAGCTTACTTGAATTATAGATTTTAAAATTTTTAGATTATGAATATATTTTTAAGAAAATTTTTTTTAGTCTTTAAAAAGAAAAAAAATATTCTATATGTTGATAATGAAAATCAGATTTCTAAAGCAAAACAAGCTATTCAAAAAGAAGTCCTCCTTGGAGTGGATACAGAGTTTGATTGGAGAAATACCTATTTCCCAGTTCTTTCACTTCTTCAAATTTCAACGGCAAAAAGTATATTTTTGATAGATTGTTTGAAATGTAAAGATCTTAAATTTTTTAAGGATGTTCTTGAAGATAAAAACAAACTAATTATCTTTCATTCTGCAAGAAGTGATACTACTGTCCTAAGTACTAATTTAGGAGTAAGGATAAAAAAAGTTTTTGACATTCAGATAGCTGAAAAGTTATTAACTTCTGGAAGTATAAAAAGTTATTCTTCTATTGTTTCTAAATATTTTGGTAAAGTTTTAGACAAAAGTGAGACCAATTCAAATTGGCTTAGGAGACCCCTCAAAAAAAAACAGATTTTATATGCAGCAAAAGATGTTGAGTTTTTAGTGGAAATATATCGAATTCAGAAAAAGATTTTATATAAGAAAAATAAATTACAGGATGTTTTTAAAGAATCAAGAAAAGAGGCAAAGCTCGGAAATCAAGATTTAAAAATATCTCGATTAAATAGAAAAAAAAATAAATTTTCTCAGAGAGAAAAAGATATATTTCTTTGGAGAGAAGACATGGCAAAACTTGAAAACGTTCCAACCAGTTTTTTATTCAAAGATAAATATTTAAGAAAGCTTTCTATGTTTAAGGCAGATGAAGAAAATCTTAAATCAAAGATTATTAATATAATGGGAGATACAAAATTGTCAGAAAAGTTCATTTCAAATTTTTTTTAATATGTTTTTTTGGATAATATATATTTTAATTTCTGTTCTGATATCTTTTTTATTTTCTAGAATTTTTGAAAAAAACTCATTAAGGCTTTTGTTCTTTTTTCTATCTTTAGGGCTTTTCTTGAGTTTTTGGTTTCAAGAACCAGGTTCATCTGAATTAGCTCCAATAATTTCAATTTTAATTTTAGAAAATTCAATTTTAGAAAATCATGGATTGATGAGAGTGTTAAGACCTTTATCGGCAACAATTTTTCTGGCATTAACCTTCTATTACATTTACCGGCTTTTAAGATCTAAAAATTAAATATTTTTGGCACCAAATATTCATTTTTAGAATCAATCAATCCTACCTGATTTTTACCCTCCATAAACCCTGCACATTCTCCAGGATTAAATATAATCGTATTGTTGATTTCTTCAAACCTATATCTGTGAGTATGCCCATGCAAAATAACATCACTTTCAGTTATTAATTCATCATTTATTAAATCCGGATGATGCAAGATAGTGAAGATTCTTTCGTCAATTTTTAATGCCAAAGGCTCTTCAAAAACTTCACATTCGAATTCCTTAGAAGCTTCTAAAAGATCTTTTTTTTCACCGACATCATTATTTCCCAATACAACTTTTAAAGGACAATTAAGATCTTTAAATGCAAGTAGAGATTTGGGTAACGATATATCCCCTGTATGAAAAACTAAATCTGTTCTATTTTCGTTAAAAATAGAACAGATTTTTTTAATGTTTTTGAGATTATTATGCGTATCTCCCGTTACGCCAATAATCACTAATTTATACTTTTTCTAGAATATGAATTCCGCAAGCAGTTCCAAGACCTATCACGTGAGTCATTCCAAGTCTTGCACCCTCTACTTGTCTTTCTCCGGCTTCTCCTCTTAGATGAGTGCAAACCTCATAGATATTTGCTATACCAGTTGCACCAAGAGGATGACCTTTCGAGAGAAGTCCTCCAGAAACATTTACAGGAACTTTTCCGCCAAGTTCAACATGACCCTCATCAATCATCATTCCTGCTTCACCATCTTTACAAAGACCAAGGTTTTCATAATGAAGCATTTCTGCAGTTGCAAAACAGTCATGTAATTCAACTAGATTTATGTCCTCTGGCCCAACACCAGCCATTTCATAAGCTTGTTCAGCAGCCAATCTTGTACAGGCATTAACATCAGGCATGACTAAATCCCTATCTGTATAAGGATCACTTGCAAGAGCAGAAGCTTTAACTCTTACAGCACGCCCCATTCCTAGTTCTTTAGCCTTCTTTTCAGACACAAGAACTGCAGCAGCAGATCCATCAACATTTACAGAACACATAAGTTTAGTATTTGGGTAAGAAATCATTTCAGC
>MDTE01191047.1_pt1 | contig 22537 bp, 13 predicted proteins | sample 811231 | NCBI WGS metagenome assembly MDTE01 (sample SAMN05326651, study PRJNA326480) | marine metagenome | isolation source: seawater | place: Indian Ocean: Red Sea | collected 2010 | reverse complement strand
GGTAGCTAAGTCCGGCACGGATAAGCGCTGAAAGCATCTAAGCGCGAAGCCTTTCCCAAGATCAGGTTTCGCTTGAGTCCCCTGGGAGACGACCAGGTTAATAGGCTGGAGGTGTAAGGCAGGTAACTGTCTCAGCTGACCAGTACTAATGGACGATCGGCTTGGCCACATTGATCACTGGCTCGGAGCATGCAACGGCAACGTTGCAGGTTCAGGGCTTGAGATCGGTGGCCCTGTGTTGCCGAAAAACAAAAACACATGGATCTGCGATGACGGATTAACGCCGAAATCGCGGTCCTTCTCGACACGCACGTCGAGGTCACACAAAGACCCACTCGAAGACTACTGATTGTCGAAACATGGACGTTTCCGGTTCGGAAGGGCAGTTGCCCGGGTGCCTCAGGCAACCGGGTGATCAGTGTCCGGACCGCTTTCCGGTGACTATACCCGTCAGGAAACACGCGTTCCCATTCCGAACACGACCGTTAAGCTGACGGGGCCGATGATAGTGCCCACCAGTGCGAAAGTAGGTTATCGCCGGGATTTCACATGGCGCCCCGGTTCCCTTTGTTGGGAACCGGGGCGTTTTTTTTGCGCCGCCACGGCCGTGGCATTTCTCCTCCTGATCCCACACACCGGGACCGCTCAGGACGACGCCCCGACTGCCACTTCCATCGACACGGCTTCGCGACGCTTGCTCGACTCCCTACCACGAGAGCGACAGCATCGCACACTGCTTTTGGGAGCTCGTCAGCGACTCGAACTCAGTGATTCCAATTCCGCATTGCCCCTGATCCAGGCGGTTTTGGACAGCCCCAACGACTCGTTCCTGGCCGACGGCGGAGCCATTCGCAGCGCCAGGCTGGTGGCACTGCAACTCCTGCGGTCCCATCCAGCTGCCGGAACACGTCGCTACCAGGACCTGTTCGGCCCCGAGGCCGCCCGTCTGCTGAGGCAGGCCGATCAACGGGACGGAACCCAACGGATCGTCGCCCTGCAGCAAGTCGCCCGCCGCTTCCGGCTCACCAACGCCGGTTTCGAATCGCTCAACCGTTTGGCCACCATCTGGCTCGACCACGGCCACCCGGAGTTGGCCTGGCGTGCACTGACAATGATGGCGACAGAACCGGTTCACCGTCGGCGACTCTCGCCGGCTGTTCGCCTGAAGATGCAGGCCGCATCCCGTTTGACCGGACTCCCGATTCCCGGGGGCCTCGACATGGGGGCCGACAGGCTCGGCCAACTCACCCGCGAAATCCAGCCAGACTGGCCACTGCCATTGGGTCCCACGCGGCCTCGCCGCCCACACAGGACCTCTGCACCGGTCCTCTCTGAGGCGTGGCACTCCCGACTGTCAAATCCAGAGGACTCCTCGCCATTGGCTGCCTGGTCCTCGGCACAACGGGCTGATGGCCGATTGACCGGGGCGATGGCACTTTTCCCCATTGTCGTGGATCAACAGATAATTCTCCGTGACCAGGCTGGCATCCGCAGCCTGTCACTCAATTCCGGTGCCACACTCTGGAGATACTCCTCTCCGTGCACCTGGCACACCCGCCACCGCGCCTTCGACCGCTTGGTCCCTGTCGTGCGAAGTGGATCTGACCGACTCACCATGGCGCTGGCGGGCAACCCCCGATTCGGGATGATCACCAGCGACGGACAACGTGTCTTCGCCGTGCAACTCTCAAAGACGCCCGTGGAATTGCCGCCCCCCTCACGACGGATTCGTGGACGGGCCAATCCTGAGTTTTCATGGCCTTCAGAACTTGTCGCGCTGCCACTGACACCCCACCCCACCCCGGCTGGCCGGCCGGGCAACGGCATCAACCACCCCCTCTGGACCTACCCCTCGGCCACGGCCACCACTCGCCCCATGGTGACACCGGCACCAAATGCAACGCCCGATCCGGTGGCGGTCCTTGGGCCCGCAACACCCGCCGGAGGCCTGCTGTTGGTCCTCACCGAACAGCAACGCCAGGTTGATCTGGCTGCATTGGATCCGGCCACGGGACGTTCAATGTGGACCCAGCCGTTGGCACACAGTGATGTCGGCCTGAACGACGCCGGGGGAGCCGACCGTCACTCGACGGCCTGCATCGCGTCCCAGGCGGCTGGACTGGCCATCTGCACCACCGGCACCGGGATCACCGTCACCCTCAACCTGGTGGACGGCACACTCCGGTGGGCTTCCGACTCTCGCCCCGCCAGCGACAACGGAGGTTTCCCACGGACTCGTCGATCAGGCTTGGCCAGCCCTCCCCGCGGTGACCCCGGCCTGGCCAATCTGCCGCTGGTGACCAATGGCCACGTCGTCCTGCTGTCACCGACCTCCGACCAGTTGAAGAGTGTCAACCTGGAGACAGGGCGTCCCCTGTGGTCACGAGGCCGTTCCGGTCTCGAGTACGTTGCCGCCGTCACCGACCGAACACTGCTGGCCATTGGCCCCACCCATGTCGAGGGACTGGACCACGCGACAGGCCGCGTGTCCTGGCGACGCCGCCCGGGCCTTGTCTCGGGACGCGGCGTTCGCTTGAGCCAGGACCGTTACTTGGTCCCACTGAAATCAGGCCGCATCACGTGCCTGGAGATCGACACCGGACACGAGATCGGCCTGAGTCTTCCTCCGGCCATTGCCTCGCCGACTCGCCCCACCCCCGTCGGGCTGTTCACATCCAACGGCATCCGACCTGGCAACCTGCTTGTCGCCGGCAACTGGGTGCTGTCACTGACGGCCGACAGGATCACGGCCTACCCCCAGGCTGCTGAGCAACTGACAACGACCCGGACCGAGTTGGCTGCCGATCCAAAAAATGAACGCCTGCAACTTCAAGCGGCCGAATTGCACCTGGCGCTGGGACAGCACGAGGAATCGCTGCGGATTCTCGAATCCATAGCCAGCAGCAATTTCCCACCGGTCAGACAACGATCACGCCGAGTCCTCAGAGAACTGCTATTCCTGCAATTGGACACGGCTCGTTCATTGCCCAGCTCCCAGGCCGGACCACTCCTGAAGCGACTCGGCCAGTTGGCTGACTCGCCCCGTGACCTGGCCCGGGTCCTGGTCGAGGAGGGGCGATGGCACCTGCAACAAGGCGATCCGCTTCAGGCTTTTGAATCCGCCACCCGGCTCGCCAGCCTGGCGATCGACACGCCGCCGCAAGGAATCACGGAAGTCACCGCGGATCGCGACGGCACCCACGTTCTCACTCGTCGCAGTTGGATCACATCTCTTTCGCGTGAATCGATCAAGCTGGCCACGACGCGAGGAGGAGACACCGGGCAGTCTCTCACGCGACGACTCGACACCCGGGCCACCGCATTGGCCAAGTCCGCATCACTCGACGAACAACTCACCTTTGTCCGTCGCCACACCGGCAACCCGCTGGCCGACCCCGTGCGATTGTCGCTGGCCGACCGCCTGATTGACACCGGCCGATTCCAACAGGCTGAACTCCTGTTGCTGGCCATCCGAAAACGCGGACAACCGCGATGGAGACTGCCTGCCACCATGGCACTGGTTCAACTGTGGAGCCGTTTCGGACTGTACGAGGACTGTGTGCCACTGCTCGACGAACTGGCCATCGGGCCTCTCTCGACTGTCCGTGGCCCCGATGGGATCACCGGTGACAAATGGGTGGCCACCCGCCCGCCGAACAACCTGGCAGTCAGCACCTGGCAACGACATCGCCATTCGACGCCCCGGCCCGGCCGTGTCGAAATCATCCGTGACGACTCGGTTTCGGCCACCGTCAACTTGCCACCCACCTATCAGAAATTCCGTCGGCAATTCAGCACGTCGGAACGTGAGACCTTCGATCTGCTCGAAACCTACACCGATTCAACCCGACGAATGACGCTAATGGACCGGAAAGTTGGCGTCGCTGCCGGGCACATTGACCTGCCCACACAATTCAGTGCACGAGTCTGGTGGCACCAGTGCCGCAGTGGCCACCTGTTTCCAATGGGGTCTCATTCGTCGATGCTCGGACTGTCCCTGCTCGAACGGAACCGGACGGCGCCGCTGTGGAAACGCCCCTATCTGCCCCTGGCATCACGGCCCGAGATGCTCCGGGTCGGCCCATCAGGTGTCCTGGCGGTTTCCTTCCAGTCACGTCAACACCTGCTGGCGTGCAGCCCGGTCGACGGCGAGTTGCTGTGGCGTCGAGGCGACCTGGAAACCGGCAGCGGAACCTTTGCCGATGCGACGTCGGGATTCTTTGGTGACGACCACGTGCTGGTCGTGAGCCAATCCGACCGGATCGCCCACGACGTCTACGATTCGTTGACCGGGGTAAAACTGCGACGTTCTCGGCTTCCGATCACGGCGCGTACCCGACGCCGCTCTTTCGGCCGCCACCTGATGTACGTCACCGTCGAACCGGACGGTTCGCAGCGACTCCGTGTCTGGGACCCTCGGGACGACCGCACGATCATCGACGAACGCCTCAAGGACCGCATCTTTCCCTACGCGACTCCCGACCATCACCTGGCGTGGATCGACGACACGGGTCGACTCAAGGTGCACGACTTTCGCGAGGGAGTCCGTCGATTGACCATCCAGGCCCTTTCCAAGACCGACGAACGGATCAGTTCCATCAAGGTCTTCCGAGACCGCGACTGCTATTACGTGGCCATGTTGCCGGCCCAGGGTGCCGCGCCGCCCCGAGCCGGCAACGCGCCAGTCTATTTTGTTGGCGACACACTGCTGCCGGTCATCCATGTCCACGGACACCTGCTGGCCATCGACTCGGACACGGCCACCCTTCGATGGCGTCGCACCGTTGCGTTACGGAGCGTCGTGAGATTCCGACACGACCACCTGCCGGCGCTGGTGCTGCTCGGACGAACGCGAGACCGGGGCAACGGTGGCCGCCAAAGAATGCTCGTTGAGTTACTCGACGCGAGAACAGGTCGAACACTGCTGTTGGACGAAAAACTTCCCACCGACCGAATCGTGCTGGCCTGGTACGATCCGGAAATTGCCCGGCTGGAACTGCAGGGGCTCAAGAGCCGGATCACGGTCGACTTCCGAGCGGACTGAAACGCCCGCCACCGCGGAACCGTGACAGCACCACACCCCGGCCGCCAGGCCGCTAGAGCAACTCGGGGAGAGGTCCCACGCCGTCGTCGACCAGGTAATGAGGCCGGCCGTTCAGGTCACTCACTGTGACCTGGGACACGTCGAGCCCCAGGTTGCGATACAGTGTGGCAAAGACCTCCTGAAAATGAACCGGCCGGGTCACCGGCTCCTCGGCGAACCGGTTTGTCGTCCCGATGACCTGGCCCGTCGGCATGCCTCCCCCAGCGAGCAGGGCAAACGCATTCCGGCTCCAGTGATCGCGGCCGGCGTTCTTGTTGATCTTCGGAGTCCGGCCAAATTCCCCCCACGCCACCACTGTCACATCGTCTTGCAGACCGAGCCGATGGAGATCATCGACAAGCGCCGTGAAACCCTGGTCAAACAGTGGCCACACCTTCCGACCATTGGAGAAGTTGCCACCATGCCAGTCGAAATCCGCGAAGGTGACTGAAACGCAACGAGCGCCGGCCTGCACCAACCGCCGGGCCATCAGGAATTTCGACATGATGGCCTGGTAGCCCAGGTGACCGTAGGACAACACCTTGGCATCATCCTTACCGTAATTGCGACGAACCTCCGGGGACTCCTTGCCCAGGTCCAGGGCATCGGCCAGCCGACTCGACGTCAGGACATTGAGTGCCTGCTCGGCAAATGGATCCAACGTCCCCGCGTCCCGTTGGCCATCCGCCTCGCGACGGAAGCGATCGAACCCCGACAGCAAGTCACGACGTTGCCCCAACCGCCCCAACGAGACATTTTTGTTGAGCGTCATATTGGCACGGGCATCGCCCTCGGGCTGAAAAGCCTGGTGAGCAGTCCCGAGAAAGCCCGGCCCCGGATGATTGTATGGACCGTGTGCCATCTTCATGAAGAGGTTGAACCCGGGAGGAACAGCCGGGTTGGCTGGGCCCTGCAGGCGAGAGACAATCGACTCGAATCCCGGCCACCCGCCCGCCGGCTGGTTGTTCGTTCGACGACCGGTTACACACTGGAAGGAAGAATGGCCTCCGTTGGAACCCACCAGGGTGCGAATCGTCGTGATCCGGTCCATTTGCTGAGCAATTCGCGGCAGGTGTTCGCAGACTTGGACACCCGGCACATTCGTGCTGATCGGACGGAACTCGCCTCGAATCTCGCTCGGAGCATCAGGCTTCAGATCCACCGTATCCTGGTGAGGTGGCCCACCGGTCAGGTAAATCATGATCACGGCTTTGTGGGGATTCCGGGTCCCACTGGCCGCCTCGGCTCGCAGAATGTCGGGCAAACCCAGCCCTCCCAGGGCCAGCCCCCCAACCTGCAAAAACGTCCGACGGGACAGCCCATCACATTGCCGAAACCAGTCATGGCCGGTGAATGTCAGCACGATACATCCTCTCGCAAAACGGTCCAGCCGGTCATTCTATCTTCACGACAGAGGCGAGGAAACCCGAACCGGCGTCTCCGGCTTCGTCTTCTCTACTTCATCGGCTGACGGCCCACATCAGTTCGACACGATCGGTCGCAACGAGGACGAGAATGAAAACGGCCCACAGGCTCTCGAAGCGGCAGATCGATCCAACCGGGATTCATCGACCAGCCTGGGCTACTTGAACTGGAAGGCGTAGAAACTCGCGTTCCTGAAATGGAAACGCAGCTTGATCGGCCTCCCCGCCAGTTCACTCAGATCGCGTCTCCCCTTCCAGGACACGACCTGATCGAGTCCTCCCCGGTGGATGGGGTCACAGTCTCTGTGGCTGAAACCTGGGATCGGGTGATGCGTCGTGTCCATAATCTCGACCCACATCCCACAGGGCCCCGAGACACCGGCACCGGTATACAGGTTGGCCTGAAGATTCAGGTGCAACTGCTTCCCGGTGAATGAAAAGGTGCGAGTCACCACCTCGCTGTAGGGTTTTCGGCCAGCTTCATCGGAGAACCTGACCCCTTCAAACGACACGAATCTGTCGCGAGGACTCGTCGCCAGTCCGACTGCAAACATCGTCTTGTCACCCAGGGCCCTCATCGTCGTGTTGTCCCGGTAATTGCCCCCGGTGTAATAGAAGAGGACCCGGTCCCCGTGGACGATCGGATTGATCGGATAGATCACCGCGGCGTCGAACAGTCCCTTCGCTCCGCGAGCGATGAAGGGTTCGCGGTAGCTGCGGTTGTAGTGGATCCCGTCTCGGCTGAAGACAATCTGCGGAACGATCGTGGTGCGAATCGTCCGAAACGTCCACAGCAAGCCAACGTACAGGTCTTCGTACGCCATGGCCGGCATGCAATAGAAGTCCATGTCCGCCGGGTCTTGACCGTCCGGTGCGATAATCGTCTCGGCTTCACTCCAGTGAATCATGTCCGGGCTCTCCGCCCGTCCGATCAATCTCCTTCCTGCAGGTGACCACCGGTGGAGGCTGTTTTCATTGTGCACCGCGTAGACCTTGCGGATGGGATCCCACCCCATGAAGACCGTCGGCCCCCAGCGACCTCTCCGGGGCGAGGTGTCGATCACCGGATTCTTCGAGCAGGGCGTCCAATGAAAACCATCCGGTGAATAGTAGAGATCAAAATGCATCGTCGTGGACAAAGACCCATGCCGCTCAAGGCCCTTGTAGCGCCTGTTGGGGTCTGTTTCGTGAAGATCCTTGAAGAAGTAGGTCCGGACCTGTTCGGGCGGAAGAATGTTGTTCTGCTTGGAGCCCTTGTATTCAACCAACCCGAGAACCGGCTTCTCCCAGTGCACACCATCCTTGGACGTGGCCAGGCAGACGCCGGCATCGGAGCTGTACCACATTCGGAAAAGCTTCTCCTGTTCCTCGTAGATCACCGCGTCGACCCGCACTTCACGGCCTTCCCAGGGTTTGTCTGCCCGCAGAATCGGATTGGCACCAGACTTTTCCGCGGGATTCAAAACCCGTGTGGTGTCACGAAAGCTCTCCAGCAGATAGTCGTCGACGAAAAGTTGCTTGCGGGATCCGATGTTGATGAGGGTCGGTGGTCGAACCGGCTTGCGAACCACCTGCTTCGCGGGCAGATCGGATTGCGTGGTCCCTGGAGCCGACGCGACGGCCTTGCCCGTCACGGAAACCGCCTTGCTGTCCCCGTCACCTGTCGCCTGTTTCTGGTTCGCGGCCACACCGCGGTCGACATTGGCCGGCAATGACGAAGAGATCGACACCACCGGTTTCGCGGTGCCACTCGCATTCTCACTCGCCGTCCACCCGATGCTGCTGGCCACCGGCTGACCGCACCCCGCAAGAACCATCAAGACACAAAGACTTCCAAGGCGAGTGCAAAATCTGGCGTGACACTTGAATCGCATTTCCCATGCCCTTCTCTGAGAAAGTTGTCTGTCGGCTGGTGCCGCCAGTCATTAGCATCAGTCGTGCCGACAAGGTCAACGGTCCCGTCGTGTTGCGGGGCAATCTCCACCGACCAGACGCGGCGACGGCAGCAGTTCGGGGTTGAGATTCAGATGCCCAAAGCCGACAATCGTCGGCAACAAGGCGGCGCAGACGGTCAACCCGGATCGGCAACCAACTGGAGATGGGCGTGGCCCGCTAGCGAGAGGAGCAGACACAAAACTGGTGCCCGGAGTGCCGTCGAGACTTCGTGACGCTCAGGCCAGCCAGTCAAAGCGCCTATAGCATAATGGTAATGCTCCAGCTTCCCAAGCTGGCTACGGGGGTTCGATTCCCCCTAGGCGCTCTCGTGCCGACCCGCATTCAGGCCGGCAACCGTTCGTCCCGCCGGTGGTGTCGCCCCGGGCATCTGGGCACCAGTTGACAGCGGTCGTCCCCCGGAAAATGCAATCGCGTTGCGTTCAGTTCGTGGACGGCGCCAGGGCTGCCAGGCTCTCGTCTATCGCGGTGATCAACCCCTGGACGTCGCCAGGCTCCATGGCCAACGAGAATGCGTTCATGGCCAACGAGTGGCTCAGGTAATAACCTCGTTCAATCAACTGGTGAAACAGCAACGCGTTCCACTCGCGGTGGCAACCGGCAAGATCGCGATAGCCGCGTGGCGGATGTTCGGCAAAATAGAGACTGAACAGCGATCCCGAGACCACCCAACTCAAGGGCAGTTCATGCCGGACTGCGACCTGGCTGAGTCCGTCGGCGAGACACTCCCCCAGTTGTTCGAGTGACTGGAAGGCCTCGACGGTCAACTCTTTCAACGTTGCCAGGCCCGCGGCCATCGCCACCGGATGAGCACTGAAAGTGCCACTCTGGTGAAATCCTGTTGCTCCTTCACGCATGTCCAGCCGGTCCATCAATTCGGCGCGTCCACCGAATGCCCCGATGGGGAAACCACCGCCAATCAACTTGCCGTACGTCGTCAGATCGGGAGTGATCTCGTTGAGTTGCTGCCAGCCCCCCCGGGCCAACCGAAAAGCAACGACTTCATCGACAATCAGCAAGACATCGTGCGCACTTGCCGTGGCGGAGACGGCCTCAGCCAGGCCTTCCACCGGTTCCAGGATCCCCGCCTTGGGATCCAGCAGAACACATGCCAGTTCACTGGCATGGGCTTCGATCAGGCCGACCGCCGCCTCGACATCATCATAGGGAAGAACCAGCACATCGTCGGTGGCTCCGGGTGCCAGGCCGCGCACACCAGCCACCGGAACTGGAGCAACCCGGTCTCCAGCAGCCTCCAACGGAGGAGCAACGCTGATCTCAACAGCGTCATGGCTACCGTGGTACCCTCCCTCGAACTTGGCAATCCGTGACCGTCCGGTCACCCCTCGCGCCAGCCGAATCGCGTGCAAGGTGGCTTCGGTCCCCGAGTTGCAGAAGCGAATCCGTTCGAGGCTCTCCACGCGACCACACAGTTCCTCGGCCAACTCGGTTTCGGCCCCTGTGGGGCCACCCAGGACCACGCCACGCCCGACCTGGCTGTTGATTGCCTCGCAGACCGCGGGGTGATTGTGTCCCAGGATCTGGGCCGTGTGGTGATTGGCACAGTCCAGGAACTCGCGGCCATCAACGTCTGTCACACGACTTCCGTCGCCTCGCTCGAAAAACAAGGGATAGGGAGCGTAGTAATAGGCTCCCTTGGCTCCCCCCGGCATCACCGCCGCCGCGCGTTCAAAAGCACTCCGCGAAGCCGGTGTTTCCGACTCGTATGAACCGTGGGGGTTCCTGCTTGTTCCGCCAGCCATCATCGCGAACCTCCTCTCCGTCACGGTTACTCTACCAAGCTGTTGCCACGGTCGCGAGAACCGCATTCGTGACTCGACAGGTTGGGAATTGGAGGAACTGTGACGTAAGCTGTCCCGCAAACTGTCACTCGAATCATTCCACGGTAAAAAGAGAGACGAGGATGTCGACCACGGAGCTCCCCCTGCTGGTGATCCCCGGTGATGACCCGGTGCAGATAGCCGGTTCGCCCCGCCTGGAAACACTCCGGGAACATTTCGAGATCCGGCTCCACGACAACCGGCCAGCCAATGACGACGAGAAAATCGAACGCGCCACCGGTGCCACGGCCCTGATCAACTCACGTGGTGCCGTCACCTGGCCAGGCGACGTTCTCGGCCAACTGCCGGACCTGAAGTTCATCAGCACCTGCGGCATCGGCACCGACTCGATCGACCTGGCCGCTTGCCGTGAGTTGGGCATCACGGTGTCAAACATCCCCGGTCGAACAGCACCGGTGGTCGCCGAACACGCTTTCGCCCTGATGATGGCCATTTCGCGGAGAACCTCGTACTTCACCGCTGCGATGAAACGCAACGACTGGCACCAGATCCTCTCGACCTCGCTCTCGGGAAAGACCCTGGGCGTGATCGGCACCGGCAACATCGGAACCGAGATGATCCGGCTGTCGCGGGCATTTGGAATGGAGGTGATTGCCTGGAGCTTCAATCCCGACGGCGAGAAGGCCCAGCAAATGGGATTCCGCTATGTCGAACGGGACGAGGTATTCTCTCAATCAGACGTTGTCAGCCTGCATGTCAAGCTGACCGACGACAGCCGGCACCTGGTCGCCTCGCGCGAGTTGTCGCTGATGCCGCCCGGCAGCCTGCTGGTCAACACCGCCCGGGGTGCGGTCGTCGACACCGCTGCCCTGGTCGAGGCCCTGGATTCGGGCCACCTTGGTGGTGCGGCACTGGACGTTTACGAGAACGAGCCGCTGGAAACCGACCATCCACTGATCCGCTGTGAGCACGTCGTGCTGACACCCCACTGTGCCGATCAGACCCCCGAGGGCAACGACTTGCTGAATCTCGGCGCGATGGAAAATGCGATCGCGTTTCTCCAGGGCCACCCACAGAACGTGGTCAGTTGACCCCCTTGCCACCAGACCTCTCCCCATGAGCCAGACTCTACGAATCGGTGTTATTGGAGCCACGGGGCAGGGGGGCTACGGCCACGGACTGGATTCAGCCTTCCGCCAGGTCCCCGGCACAAAACTCGTGGCCGTGGCCGACCCGAACCGCGAGGCCGGACAGAAGAAGGCCCGTGAACTGGGAGCCGAGAACAGCCACACCGATTTCCGTCGGATGCTGGCCAACGAACAACTCGACATCGTCTGCATTGGACCAAGATGGCTGCCCCACCGGGTGGAGATGGTCGAGGCGGCTGCCGAAGCCGGCTGCCACATCTACTGCGAGAAACCATTCGCCGCGGACCTGGTTTCGGCTGACCGCATGCACTCGGCCTGTCGCCAGGCGAAGGTCAAGCTCGCCATGGCGCACCAGTGGCGAGCGATGCCACCGATACGCCGCGCGTTGCAGGACATCGCCTCGGGACGCCACGGAAGACTGCTGAGAGCCTCGACCCGGCCCAAGGATGACCACCGGGGTGGCGGGGAGGAATTGCTGGTACACGGAACACACTGGTTTGACCTGCTGATCACGATGGCAGGCCTGCCGCGATGGGCCAGTGCCCATATCCAGGTCGGCCACCGCGACGCCACCATCAGGGACAAAACCGATGCCACCGAACCGATCGGGCCGATCACAGGCGATTCGATCTCGGCCCTCTGGGGGTTCCCCGGTGGTGTCCGTGGTTACTTTGAGTCCACGGCTCACCTGTCCGTCCGTGGCAAATCGAATTTCGACAACCTCTATGGCGTTTTCCTGGAGTGTGAACGGGCGGCGATCCATTTCCGCCAACCCGGAGACGCCTGGGTCTACCCGGCTCCCAAGGTGTTGCCCGACCACGAGCACCTCTCGTGGAAGAAAATTGTGATCCCCGGCTGGCACACTGACGAAAACGGAAAACCGCGGGATGTCCGTCGCACCTGGATTGCGGATGGCAACACCGTATTGGCCCGCGACTTGTTCGACGCCATCCGCGAGGATCGTGAACCACTCTCGGGACTGCAAAATGCCATGTCCATCACCGAGATGGTGCAGGGGGCCTACGCCTCACACTTCGCGTCTGGACAGCGACTGCCGATACCGCTCAAGGACAGAAAACATCCGCTGGGAGAGTGAGGAAAGCCGGGCGCCCAGCGGGCGACCATTCCACTGTGAATAAGCCGGGATTGACCGGAATTTGGACAGGCAATAAACTGACCGCCGAAGCCAGAGAACTGGCTCTCGCCGGGGTGTGACACGCGGTTCCGGCGAACTCCGTCCCCAGCCCGGCCGACTGACCTGACTGTCGGCATCGAGAGGCGAAATGGAATTCCTCGAGACCCTCGGCGACGTTTTCAGCAGTGTCGTCGCATGGTTCGAACGAATCCTGCGGCGTTTTTTTGGCTCAGCCAACGACCGACGGATCGGGCGCATGGGTTTCGTGCGCCAGTCGGACCAACGCGTCGAGGTCGTTGCCGGATCGATGCTCGATCGCATCAATTCCCTGGAAGATGAAATCCAGGGGCGTTCCGACGAAGAACTCAAGGAAACCGCGGCAAAGATGCGGGCGCGGTACGCCGCCGGCGAGTCGCTGCTCGACCTGATGCCCGAGGTGTTTGCGTCGGTTCGCGAGGTTGGGCTGAGACACCTGGAAATGCGGCACTACGACGTGCAGATGATCGGGGGCCAGATCCTGCATGGAGGAATGATCGCCGAGATGGTCACCGGCGAGGGAAAAACGTTGGTCGCCACGCTGCCAGCGACCCTCAACGCCATTGCCGGCAAGGTCCACGTGATCACCGTCAACGACTACCTCGCTCGGCGCGACATGGAGTGGATGGCCCCGATCTACATGGGGCTGGGCTTCACCGTCGGCGCGATCCAGTCGACGATGACTCCCGGTGAACGCCAACCGGCCTACGCGTGCGACATCACCTACGGCACCAACAACGAGTTCGGCTTCGACTATCTCCGTGACAACATGAAGCCAACTCGCGACCTGCAGGTCCAGGGACCACTGGATTTCGCGATCGTCGACGAGATCGACAACATCCTGATCGATGAGGCCCGGACCCCGCTGATCATTTCCGGGCCGGCCCAGGACGATGTCACAAAATACGCTCGTGCCGACAGGATCGCACGACAACTGACCCGGGACGAACACTTCGAGATCAAGGAAAAAGAACACAGCTGCCACATGACCGAGGAGGGCATTCGCGCGGCGGAGAAACTGGTGGGCGTCGAGAGTTTCTATACGACCGGCAACACCGAATGGCCCCACCTGCTCGACAACTCGCTCAAAGCCCACCACCTCTACAAGCGGAACGTCAACTACGTGATCGAGGGCGGCGACGTCGTGATCGTTGACGAATTCACCGGCCGCAAGATGCCGGGCCGACAGTGGAGTGATGGATTGCACCAGGCGGTGGAGGCCAAAGAAGGTGTGACCATCAAGGAAGAGAGCCAGACACTGGCCACCATCACGCTGCAAAACTACTTCAAGCTGTACAAGAAACTCGCCGGCATGACCGGAACCGCCATGACCGAGGCGGGGGAATTCCTCAAGATCTACCAACTCGACGTATTGGCCGTCCCCACCAACAAACCGCTGCAACGGATCAATCACCCCGATGTGATCTACCGGTCCGAGAGCGAAAAATGGGACGCCGTCGTTGAGGAAGTGCGGCGCGTGCAGTCCGAATCGGACCAGCCCCTGCTCATCGGAACCGCATCGATCGAAAAGTCCGAGGTGATCAGCAAAAAGCTGGAACGCTACGGCATCGACCACAACGTGCTCAACGCCAAGAACCACGAACGCGAAGCGGAGATCGTGGCCCAGGCCGGCCGCAAGGGAGCGGTGACCATCTCGACCAATATGGCCGGACGTGGCACCGACATCATCCTGGGAGGCAATCCCGAACACCAGGCCTGGCAGGAACTCTCAAAGACCTACGAAACACGGCTTGACGTTCCCAAATCCGAATGGGACCGGGTCACCGAACAGATCTCCAAGCAAGGAGGCATGGCCGAGGAAGGTCGCGAAATCGCCGAACACGGCGGCCTGTTCGTCATCGGCACCGAACGACACGATTCCCGACGCATCGATCTCCAACTTCGCGGCCGCGCCGGACGACAGGGCGACCCGGGCTCAAGCCGTTTCTTCCTCTCGATGGAAGACGACCTGATGCGGCTGTTCATCCCCGAGATGGCCATGAAGATGATCGACCGCACGATGCAGGACGGCGAGGCGATCGAGAGCCGGATGGTGACCAAGCGGATCGAGGGTGCCCAGAAAAAAGTTGAAGAACGGCACTTTGAAAGTCGGAAGCACCTGCTCGATTACGACGAGGTGATGGACGAACAGCGAAAGCGTGTCTACGCCTACCGGCAACAGATCCTCGATGGCGTCAATTGCCGCGAGTTGATCATGGACATGATCGCCGGGCAAACTGAACGCCGGATCGCCGAATTCCTCGACACGGACTACGCCTGGAGCGTGATCACCGAATGGGCGGCGGGTGAATTCGGCATCCGCATTGATGTTTCCGAGATCCGCAACGCCTCCCAGGAAGAACTGGTTTACATTCTTCGCGACAGGGCCTCTCAGCAAGTCCGCGAGGATGTCACTGACCAGATCGAAGAATGCCTGCTGTTGGATGTCGACGAGGACGAGTGGAACTGGCAGGCCCTGGCACAGTGGGCCAATTCCCGATTCAACCTGGGGCTCAACGACAAGCACCTGAGAGCTGAACCCCGCGAGAACATCTTCGACCTGCTCGTCGACCGCATCGAACCGGTTATCGACCGTTACGACTATTCCATCCTGGAACTGTTCCTGGAAGAACTCTTCCCGCTCCGCTCACTGTGCGAGTGGTTGCGCCAGCAATTCACTCTCGACGCCACGCCGGAACAGTTCGCCGACATGGCCGACGACGAGGTCATTCAAACAACCTGCGACATGCTCGACCGACTCTATCGCGACAAGGAGGTCCAGTTCCCCGTCACGGTGGGAATCAACAACTTCATGGTCTCCCGGCAAGGTGCCGGCGAGGGCTCCGACCGCGAGGGCCTGGTGCAATGGGCCAGCGATCGCTTCAACCAGCCCATCACGCTCAACGACATCGCCAACCGCCAACGTGACCAGATCCGCGAGGCCCTGCTGGAGTTCAGCGAACGCGCATTTGATGCCGGCGAAAAACTGAAGCAAGAGATTGACCAACTGTGCGCCAACGACGACGACCACACCACCACCAACTCGGCGGACGTCACAGAGATCACCAGGTGGGCTGAATCCACGTTTGACATCACCGTGGAACCAGACGAATGGAGTGACCTGGCACCCGACGACGTCCGGCAACGCCTGCTGTCACTTTACGACATGCGTTTCCGTCCGGAACTTGGACAGGCCGAACGTTCACTGATCCTCGAACTCCTCGACACGGCCTGGAAAGATCACCTGTACCACATGGATCACCTGCGTTCGGGCATCGGCCTGGTCGGTTACGCTCAAAAGGACCCCAAGACGGAATACAAGAAAGAGGGGATGAGGGCGTTTGACCAGATGTGGGAACGCATCGGTGAGCAAGTCACCTCGTCCATCTTCCGGATTGAAGTGCAGAGCCCGGAATTTGTTGGTTCACTCTGGGAAATCTCGGCGACCTCGCATGCCGACGCCGATTCGGTGTACGACGCGGTCGAGGTCGAGAGAAATGAGGGAGGCGGGCCACAACCCGGGGCCGAGGTTGAAGTCATCCAACCGATCCGCAACACGGCGCCGCGAGTTGGACGCAACGACGCGTGTCCCTGCGGAAGTGGCAAGAAATTCAAGAAATGCTGTGGATCGCCACGCTAGCTGGCCAATCCCCGATCCGGCCATTGAGCCAACAACGACCGCCACTCCGAGGGTAAGGATGCCCTGGCTGCTGAATCTCGTTTACCTGCTCCTGCTGGCAGCCGTCACGCCCGTGCTGGTGTGGCAGCGCATCGTGCGTGGAAAGCGACGGCCGGGACTCTGGACCAAACTCAACGGTCGCCTGGATCGCCGGGATGACCACAACCGCCTGGTCTGGTTCCACGCGGTCAGCGTCGGAGAGGTGTTGCAACTGGAACCAGTCATCCAATCCTGCAGAGAGCGATGGCCGGACTGGACCATCCAGGTGACAACCACCACCCACACGGGACACGAACTGGCGATTCAACGTTTTCCGGACTGCCGTGTGGACTGGTTTCCGCTGGATTTCAGCTGGTCAGTCCGCCGGGCGATCCGAAGAATCCGGCCTGACCTGATCGCCCTGGTCGAACTGGAACTCTGGCCCAACTTCATCCTCGCCGCTCACCGTGACGGCATCCCGCTGGCCCTGATCAACGGTCGGATCAGCGAATCGAGTTTCCGGGGCTACCGGCGATTGAAATGGCTGTTCGGTCGACTGCTGCCATGCTTTGACCGGCTGATCGTTCAGAACCAGGCATACGCCGAACGGCTCGAGGCCCTGGGTGCCCCTCCCGATCGGACACACGTCGCGGGATCGATCAAGTACGACAGGGTGGAGACACGGCGAGATTGCCCGGCCGTCCAGGACCTGGCAACCCAGTTGGGAATCCCCCATCATGCCCCGGTGTTCGTGGCCGGCAGCACCCAGGACCCGGAAGAGCGATTGGCGCTCGAGGCCTGGCTGGAAGCTCGAAAGACCCACCCCAACCTGCGGCTGATCCTCGTACCACGACACCCGGACCGTTTCGACAGCGTGGCCGAGATGGTCGTGTCGATGGGCCACTCCCTGTTGCGGCGCAGCCAGCACAATACTGGCGAACCACCGGCTGACCACCACGACGTGGTACTGCTCGACACGATCGGCGAACTGGCATCCTGTTGGGGCCTGGCCGACGTGGCGTTCGTCGGCGGCAGCCTGACCAACCGGGGCGGCCAGAACATGATCGAACCGGCGGCCTACGGAGCGGCCGTGTTGTTTGGACCCAACACCCAGAATTTCCAGGACATTGTCGAGGAATTGCTCGAACGTGGAGGAGCCCGGGTGGTCGCCGACGGCACGGCACTGACGCAGCGACTCTGCGAATTGCTCGACGACTCGACAACCGCCAACGCGCTCGGAGAAGCAGCTCGTGGCCTGGTGTTCTCCCGACAGGGAGCCACCGCAACCACGCTGGGAATCCTGGAAGACATCCTGCCAGACCATTCGATCTCCATGACAACAGCCAGCGGATCCCAAACCGCCGACGCGGCATGAAACGGAACCATAACGAGGCCTGGGCCGAGGAGTTGTGAGGACCGCAGCCCGGCGCTACAATCACCCTCTTCATCCCCGAACCTGACAATTCTTCCGGAGCTGCACCCATGTCCGAATTCCTGTTCACCAGCGAATCCGTCAGCATGGGGCACCCCGACAAGGTCTCCGACCAGGTCTCTGACGGCATTCTCGATGCCCTGATCGCTGTCGACCCGACGTCCCGAGTTGCCTGCGAGACACTGTGCACGACTGACTACGTGCAACTCTCCGGAGAAATCACCTCCGGGGGAGCTCGTGACGACGATGGTTACCGCGACATTGTTCGCAACGTGCTCCGTGATATCGGCTACACGATCGACGGGATCGATTTCCACGCGGACACCTGCACCATCGACGTGAAACTCCATAGCCAAAGCGCCGACATCGCACTGGGAGTCGATACCGGCGGTGCGGGTGACCAGGGACTGATGTTCGGTTACGCATCGAACCAGACCGAGGAACTGATGCCGATGCCGATCGCCCTGGCTCACCGCATCATCAATCGACTGACCGATGTCCGACAGCAAGGTGCCGTCGACTGGTTGCGGCCCGACAGCAAAAGCCAGGTCACCGTGGAGTACGCCGATGGCGCCCCCCGCCGTGTGTCCACCGTTGTCGTTTCGACTCAACACGCCGACTCGGTCACCCAGTCAGAGATTGCCGAGTTCATCCGCCGCGAGGTGGTTATCCCGGTGGTGCCCGAGGAATTCCTCGACGACGAGACGATTTATCACGTGAATCCGACGGGAAGCTTCGTCGTCGGTGGGCCCCATGGTGACACCGGCCTGACCGGCCGCAAAATCATTGTGGACACCTACGGAGGTTGGGGACGGCACGGTGGAGGCGCCTTTAGCGGAAAAGACCCCACGAAGGTCGATCGTTCGGCCGCTTACATGGCCCGGTACATCGCCAAGAACGTCGTCGCTGCCGGCTTGGCCGGCGAATGCGAAATCCAGTTGGCCTATGCCATCGGAGTGGCCGAACCGGTCAATATCACTGTCGATTGCCACGGAACGGCCACCATTCCCGAGACTGAAATTCAGCAAAGGGTCCTGGCCACGTTTCCGGCTGAGGAGCTGACTCCGGCCGGAATCATCGCAACCCTCGACCTCAAACGACCGATCTATAGAAAGACCGCAGCCGGAGGACACTTCGGCCGCAACGACCCCGACTTCACCTGGGAGCGGACAGACCGTGCCCAGGCCCTCGGCCAGGCCGCAACCGAATGACCCAAGCAGCCTGACCTCCCGGGGGACTCAAGGGAATGAGTCCAATGCCCACGAATCACTCGCATGCCAAACGTCAGTGGCCATCGCAACCGGCGGTGACAATCTGGGTCGGCCTGTTGCTTGGATCGTGGTTGCTGGCCGCCCGAGCGGCCAGCGGTGCACTCGATCACCCCTTTACAACGGCCGCGGGCTGGGCCGCGACAATGTCAATAGCCTCCCTGGGGCTGGTGGCCGCGGTCCTGTTTGGACGCTCACGGCCGCAGACCGCCGCGCTGGTCACCGTGCTGACCCTGGCACCTCCGTTGACCGCCGGCCTCATCTTGCTGGATCTCTCGAGTGTCACCACCTGGGTCGGGCTCACGGGTCTCACCCTGGCCATCACTCTCACGCTGCTGGCCCGCAACCGGACCGATCGACAGCGACATTCTCCCGTCCCCCTACCGACCACGACAACTCCGGCCCCCGACCTGTCACAAACACTGACACGGCATCGAGATCCCGACGGTGACCGGCTCGTCGGCGACCTCACGTTGCACTGGCAGTCGGGACAACGTCAACAGCCCATTCACGTCCCGTTTGTTCCGGCCTTCCAGGACAAGCCTGTTGTCACCTGCAAGTGCGACGAGGAGGGACTCAGCGAGGGGGTACGGGCTCGTGTCGCCGAAATCCAACGATACGGCACGCGGATCGAACTGAGACGCTCAGGGAATGCCGACTCCAGCCAAACCACCCGGGTGGAACTCTCTGCCACTCTCGATGACGCGAGCCGGACAGCGGCCTGACACACTTTAGCCAGTCACACACTCCAGCCACACCGGCCCCGCCACACCCCCCGGCTCGTCACCCGACCATTGAAATTCCAGTACATTGCCTGAAACCAGCCGATCTGTGACATCCACACGGAATCCGTCTGACGATTTCATCAGTTCAAGTGGCGCCTCGTTGAGCAAGATTCCCGTCGCACCATTGAGCCCCGCGATCACCAACCAGACCCGTTCGTCAGTATCGAGTCGTCCAGGACGACCAAATCGGCGTACGAGACGCGTGTCCTGCCCCGGCAACCGATCAACAGGCAATCGGGTTCGACGGCTGTTGCCAGCCCCATCCACCACCGTCCATGGTCCGGCCAAACGGATCTTGTGTACGTTCATCCCCGGCACACCAATCAAACTGGAATCTTCGTCTTCCGTCTCCATTGTGATGCCAGTCTAACGACTAGAAATATCTCCGCCGATGATCTCTTGGCCAAGTCACCGTATTCGGTGTGAAATCAACTGGTTTCATTCTGAAGAAGCGGTTATACTCCGGCTGAAATCATTTGCATCACGCTGACAAGGGATTGTTACTGATGCAGCGTCCAAGCCCCCACTTTCCTGTCGAGTCAACCACGTCTCAAGGGCATTCGCCCTCTGACTCGCCGCAGGCCAGTGTGGTAACCAAAACATCAACGAAATCTCCGGCTTCCCACAGGAAGAGTGCGCGCAAGGTGTTTAGCCAGCGGACCAATTCCCTGCTCGGCATCCAGATCGTCGCCAGCGGTTCCTACGTGCCTGACCAGGTGGTCACCAACGAGGACCTGCAGGCGGAACGAGGGTTTGATCCTGACTGGATCAGCCAACGCACAGGCATTCTCGAACGACGGCACGCTCCCGAGGGGCAGGCCACCAGCGACCTGTGCGTGGAAGCGGCTCGCCGAGCCATCCGCTCAGCACGTGTCGACCCGTCTGAAATCGACCTCGTCCTGGTCGGGACCTTCACACCAGACTTCAACTGTCCCTCGACCGCCTGCCTGGTTCAGGACAAACTCGGGCTCGATGCCCCTGCCGTTGACCTGCAAGCCGCCTGCTCGGGATTCATCTACGCACTGGTCACCGGGGCACAGTACGTTGCCACCGGCAACAGCAAGATGGCACTGGTGATCGGCGGAGACTGCAACTCGAGAATCGTCGACCCGCAAGACCGCAGAATCGCGCCGCTGTTTGGCGACGGAGCTGGGGCCGTGCTGGTCACTCAAGGTGATCCGCACCAGGGACTGATCTGCTACCAGATGGGTGCCGATGGCAGCGGAGGGCCGCTGCTGCAATGTTCCGCAGGTGGAACCCGCCACCCGATGACAATCGACGACGTGGAAGCCGGCAGGCACTACCTGTCCATGGATGGTCGGACCGTTTTCAAATGGGCCGTCCGCGTGTTGACCGACACGATTGAACTCGTGCTCTCCAAGTCCGGCATGAGCATCCACGACGTGTCGATGTTCCTGGTACACCAGGCCAACAAGAGAATTATCGACGCGGCCATTTCGCAACTGGGGATTGACCCCGACCGCGTCTTTAGCAACCTCGAACGATACGGCAACACCTCGGGCGGTTCGATCCCGCTGGCACTCGACGAGGCTTTCCAGGCCGGCCAGATCAATCGGGGTGACACGATTCTCATGTGCGGCTTCGGCGCCGGGCTGACCTGGGGCACGTCCCTGTTCCGCTGGTAATTGTTTCGCTGGCAATTGACCACCGCGGACAACTCTTCTCCCCCTCAACACGATTACAATCGGGGAGGAGATGGCGGGACCCAATTTCGCCCCATCGACACACAATGTGTCCGATCAGGAGACTCGTAAAATGCCACTCGCCCCGAAATCGCAAATCAAGCTGGGAATGGTGACCTACCTTTGGGGAGCCAAGTGGGATCTTCCAGAGTTGATTGGAAACTGCCAGAAAACAGGTTTTGACGGTGTCGAGCTCCGCAGCACCCACAAGCATGGAGTCGAGGTGACGCTCAACAAGGCACAACGAGCCGAGGTGAAGGCCCGATTCGCGGATTCCCCGGTCACGCTGGTCGGCCTCGGCTCAGCCTGTGAATACCACAGTGCCGACCACGGAGTCGTCAAACAGAACATCGACCTGACTCGCCAGTTCCTGGAACTTTCACGGGATGTGGGCGGCAGCGGCGTCAAGGTCCGTCCCAACGGCTTTGTCAAAGGAGAGGACCGGCGACGGACTATCCAGCGAATCGGCGAAGCACTGCGGACCTGTGCCAAGTCCGCAGACGAATTTGAGCAACAGATCCGACTGGAGGTCCATGGACGAGGCACCAAGGACCCGGCCGTGATCCGCCAGATCCTTGATATTGCCGACCATCCTCGGGTCACCGTCTGCTGGAACTCCAACCCCGGCGAGACAATTGACGGATCACTCGAAACCAATTTCAACCGGCTGGCAAACCGGCTCGGGGATGTGATCCACATCCACGACCTGTTCGACGAGCGGTACCCCTACCGGGAACTGTTCGCGTTACTGGCCAAGCGAGGCTACCGCGGCTGGTGCCTCTCGGAGAGCCCTGCCACCAGCGATCCACTGCGGGTCATGAAGTACTACCGCGCGCTGTTTGACCAACTCATCGACTGAAAACACCCGGTCAAGGCGTTTCTGCGGCGTCGACCTCGGAGTCATCCTCCACGTCGGCCACCTCATGCACCACGTCGTCGGCTGGAAGCCACATCTGTGTCACGGGAATGCCGTCGGCACTTTCTCGCACGATCAGGTACAACCCGGTCACAACCGCCCAGAAAACGCTGGCGGCGTACCCCACAAACAGCAGGTAGGCCACCCGGGTCCAGAACACGAGAAACGTCGACGAAAACGGCACATCCTCGTCC